>VOFD01002142.1_pt1:980000-1214440 | contig 1214440 bp, 979 predicted proteins | sample 5384101 | NCBI WGS metagenome assembly VOFD01 (sample SAMN12384723, study PRJNA508395) | human gut metagenome | isolation source: healthy gut C | host: Homo sapiens
GGCGGAAGAATTGAATATGCAATCCAAGCATTCAATAGAAAAGCAGACTGCTCATCATGTGGATTGTTTTACTACGGTAAGTGAGATTACCAATAATGAATGTCGCGAATTGCTGGATAAGCCTGCAGATGTAGTCTTAATGAATGGCTTTGAAGATGATTTTGTTCCGAAAGGCTCTTCTTTTGATGAAAAGCGTAAGCATGCCCGTAAAGTCATGTTGCGCATGGCTAATAAATTATTGGGAACTCAATTGGGTGATGATACCTTAATTATAGGAACGAGCGGCAGGTATGAATTCAAGAATAAAGGGATTAATGTTTATCTTGAAGCGTTGAACCGGTTGACCGTGATAAAAATCTGAAAAAAGATGTGTTAGCCTTTATTAATGTTCCAGGCTGGGTAGGCGATGCCCGTGAAGATTTACTGGAACGTATGAATGATGACCAGACTTATACAACTCCGCTTAAGGTTCCTTTCATTACTCATTGGTTGCATAATATGACTCATGATCAAGTATTGGATATGTTGAAATATTTGAACATGTCTAATGCTGCAGATACAAAAGTAAAAGTTATCTTTGTACCTTGTTATTTAGATGGAAAGGACGGCATTCTGAATGAGTCTTATTATGATTTGTTAATCGGAATGGATTTAAGTGTATATCCTTCTTATTATGAACCATGGGGCTATACGCCGTTAGAAAGCGTTGCATTCCATGTGCCTACCGTCACTACTGATTTGGCTGGTTTTGGCTTGTGGGTAAATTCGGTAGTAAAACATGAAGGGACATTGTCAGATGGTGTAAAAGTTATTCATCGTACTGATTATAATTATTCGGAGGTTGCAGATTCGATAAAGGATACAGTTTCAGATTTCTCTGCTCTGTCGGTTCAGAAAATAGAAAAAATACGTGAACATGCGGCATCAATAGCCGAAAAGGCCTTGTGGAAACACTTTATACAATATTATTATGAAGCTTATGACATTGCTTTGCGCAATGCGGAAAAACGTATGAAACAACAATAACAGAAATAATTTACACTAAAATTAAACAATATGAAAGTCAAGACTAATTATGCTAACACTCCTGCCTGGAGAGAGGTAAACGTGAAATCTCATATCCCGGAATCTTTAAAGATGTTAGATAAAATGGCCCGTAATATTTGGTGGGCTTGGAATGATGAAGCGACAGAAATGTTTAAAGAACTGGATCCGGAATTGTGGAAAGCTGTAGGGCAGAATCCGGTGGCATTGCTAGAACGTTTAAGCTATGAAAAGTTGGAAGATTTATCGAATGACAAAACAATGCTTAAGAAAATCAATGATGTCTATTCCAAATTCGAAGCTTACATGAATGAGAAGCCGGATGCATCTCGTCCTTCTGTTGCTTATTTCTGTATGGAATATGGTTTGACTCATGTTTTGAAAATCTATTCAGGAGGTTTGGGTATCTTGGCTGGTGATTATTTGAAAGAGGCATCAGACAGCAATGTAGACATGTGCGGTATCGGTTTCTTGTATCGTTATGGCTATTTTAAACAGACTTTGTCGATGGACGGTCAGCAGATTGCCAATTACGAAGCTCAAAACTTCGGTAGCCTGCCTTTGGAGCGTGTTGTCGATGCTGAAGGCAAGCCTTTGGTTCTTGATGTTCCTTATCTGAATTACTATGTTCATGCGTATGTATGGAGAGTAAATGTAGGACGTGTTCCTTTGTATTTGCTGGATACAGATAATGAAATGAATAGTGAATTTGACCGCCCGATTACTTATCAATTGTATGGCGGTGATTGGGAAAACCGTTTGAAGCAAGAAATCCTGTTAGGTATTGGCGGTGTGTTGTTGCTGAAAAAGATGGGCATCAAGAAAGATGTATACCACTGCAATGAAGGACATGCCGCTTTGTGTAATGTGCAGCGTTTGTGCGACTATGTAGAAAGCGGAATGACATTTGATGAAGCATTGGAAATCGTTCGTGCTTCTTCTCTTTACACTGTACATACTCCGGTTCCTGCCGGTCATGACTATTTCGATGAAGGTCTGTTCGGCAAATATATGGGCGGCTATCCGCAACGTATGGGTATCACTTGGGATGAATTGATGGATTTGGGCCGTATCAACCCGGGTGACCACAATGAACGTTTTTGTATGTCTACGTTTGCATGCAATACTTGCCAGGAAGTGAATGGTGTAAGCTGGTTGCACGGAAAAGTTTCTCAGGAAATGTTCTCTGGTATTTGGAAAGGATATTTCCCCGAAGAAAATCACGTGGGTTATGTGACCAATGGCGTACACTTCCCGACTTGGTGCGCTTCTGAATGGAAGAAATTGTATAACAAATACTTTGATGCGAACTTCTTGAAAGACCAGTCTAATCCGAAAATCTGGGAAGCTATCTATAATGTGCCCGATGAAGAAATCTGGAAGACCCGTTTGGCTTTGAAGAATAAGCTGATTGATTATATCCGCGAACAATTCCGTAAGAACTGGTTGAAGAACCAAGGTAATCCGGCTTTGATTGTATCGTTGCTCGATAAGATTAATCCGAATGCGTTGACTATCGGTTTTGCACGCCGTTTTGCTACATACAAACGTGCGCATCTGTTGTTCAGCGATTTGGACCGTTTGTCTAAGATTGTAAACAATCCTGACTATCCGGTACAGTTCTTGTTTGCAGGAAAGGCTCACCCGCACGATGGTGCTGGTCAGGGATTGATTAAGCGTATCATTGAAATCTCTAACCGTCCGGAATTCTTGGGTAAGATTATCTTCTTGCAGGATTACGATATGAAGTTAGCATGCCGTTTGGTATCGGGCGTAGATATCTGGATGAATACGCCGACCCGTCCGCTGGAAGCATCTGGTACATCAGGTGAAAAAGCTTTGATGAATGGTGTTGTAAACTTCTCTGTGTTGGACGGTTGGTGGCTTGAAGGATACCGTGAAGGTGCCGGATGGGCTTTAACTGAAAAACGTACGTACCAGAATCAGGAGTATCAGGATCAGTTGGATGCTGCTACAATTTATAGTTTGCTGGAAACTGAGATCTTGCCGTTGTATTACGCCCGTAATAAGAAGGGATATTCTGAAGGTTGGGTTAGAACAATCAAAAATTCGATTGCTCAGATTGCTCCGCACTATACGATGAAGCGTCAGTTGGATGACTATTACGCTAAATTCTATGGAAAAGAAGCTGAACGTTTCCATGCTTTGGAAGCAGACAATTATGCGAAAGTGAAAGCATTGGCTGCTTGGAAAGAAGAAGTTGCCGCAAAATGGGATTCTATTCAGGTTGTATCGATGGACAAGTGCGAAGAACTTCGTCAAGGCAATGTAGAAAGCGGTAAGGATTATACCATTACTTGCGTTGTAGACGAAAAAGGACTTGATGATGCAGTGGGAATCGAAATGGTGGTTACTTACAAGAATGCTGAAGGAAAGGAATATATTTATAGTGTAGTGCCGATGGAACTGGTAAAACGTGAAGGCAATTTGTATACATTCAAGATGGAATACAGCATGTCGAATGCCGGAAGTTTCAAGGTAGCATACCGCATGTATCCGAAGCACGTTGACCTGCCTCACCGTCAGGACTTCTGCTATGTGCGCTGGTTTAATGAATAATCCACTGATATAAGTGATGTTTTATAAAAGCCGGTTGATTCAATGAAGAGTCAGCCGGCTTTTTGGGTCAGATAGCCTGCTTATCATCTTCGTAAAATCAGAAAGGCATCCTCGAAAATAGTTTTTGGCAGTTTTCTGTTCAAGGGTAAAAACAGTGATATTGTGCTTGCAGATAATCAAGTTTCTGTTTTCGGCGGTATCCAATATGTGAGCAGCATATTGATTTTTATATTCCACGGCGTGGAATGTACATTCCATGGGCTGGAATATACGTTCCATGGCGTGGAATATACGTTCCAGCCCGTGGAACGTAAAATCAGAGCTACTGAAAGAAGAAAGCCATTCGGATTCGGGAATAAATCCATCCAATTGATTGTGTTTGTATTAACGCATTGGCACATTCCCGCATAGGCTATTGATTATAGCCCTAGCTTTTTTTCTTCAGTTCTTGGGAGAGGGCATCTTTGTGAACCAGAATATAGATGGTTTTGGCACGGACATAGCTTTCCGACATGTTCAGGTATCCTCCGAAACGGTTCCCGTCGGCTGCCCATGAGTTCTTGGTGATGTAGTAGCGGGTGCCGTTTTGGTCGGTTGCGATACCGGTAATGTGCATCAGGTGATCATCGGTGGTTTTTCCAGATTCGTAGCCTTGCTGGCGGATTTCGGGAGTGACGTTCACTTCCGGATACGGACGCTTAAAATGGAATACTTCGGCAAGCCGGTCTTTTGTACTCAGTTGTCCCCAGCGTGCACGGTCGCTGTCTTTATACAGGTCGGCATTCTCTACGTCGGGATTGATTGCCACTCCGTTGTTGAACGAGAACCCAGGTTCGCTTACGTCACCGTCCCAGCACAGGGTGTATCCGTTTTCCAATGCCGTGTTCATTGTGCTTATCAGTTCATCCAGAGGAAGGTTGTACATGCGTTGGTGCTCCCAGTTGTCGGGGATTTCCACTTCGAATGCTTTGTAATAGGGCTTGTGGGTGAAGCTGGTGAGCGGGATATAGTCGTCGGTGTCGATGTCCAGACTTTCTGCAAAGCTTTCAGGGGTGTATTCTTTGCCTTTATACGTGAATTTTTCGGGGAGTTTGCCGAAGTAGATATCGAACAGGCTATTGGCAAGCTGCTGGTATTGGGGGCTGTTCTTGCTTTGTTTGACTGCTTCTGCAGAGAGGGCTTCCACGTATCCGGCAAGTTCGGAGTGGTTGTGTACCGGTGAGTCGTAGTTAATGCCTGTATAGACTTCTTCGGGCACGATACCTACTTGGTTGAATGCAGTCATCCAACTGGTGGTGATGCTTCCTTGCCCTACGTTACCCTTGCCGTGGCGCAGGAAGTTATCGGCCATCTGATTCAGGTATTTCTGGCGCACGATGAACATTTCTGAGAGATCGTATTCTCCTTTGCCTTGGCGCAGCAGTTCCGATTCGATGAACGAGGTGGTGGCGAAGCACCAGCATGTACCGCTTATTGCCTGGTCTTTTACGGGGGTCGTTTTTTGCTGGACTACGGTGTTGAACTTGTATCCATCTTTCTCTTCTGCCATTGCCGGCAGGGTGGCAAGCGCGAAGGCTGCCCATACATAATGTTTCAGTTTCATGAGTTCTTGAGTTTTTAAGTTCTTGAGTTACTGATGTCTGTTATTAGTTGTCCATTGTCAATTGTTCGTAAGGTATTCTTTTCGGAACATGTCGAGGAACAGCAGGAAGAGTGATACCAGCAACGGTCCGAAAATGATGCCCATAAAGCCGAAGATGGGAAGTCCTGCCACCACGCCGAAGATTGTAATCAGCGGATGGATGTTTGCCATTTTCTTTTGCAGGATGAACCGGATGAGATTATCGCATTGCGAGATGATGATGCCTCCGTAGGCAAGTAGTATCAGTCCGTGCACCCAATCGCCGATGATGAAGAAATAAGCGGTGACCGGAACCCATACCAGAGCCGTTCCTACCAGAGGGACGATGGAGGCGAAACCGGTAAGCATTGCCGTGAGAACCGGGTTCGGTGCATGGCAAAGCAAATAGCCGAACAATGAGATAAATCCTTGAATGATGGCGAGGAGGGGGATTCCGATGGCATTGGAGCGGACAATGAGCTGGATTTTCTGGAGCACTTCGCGCTTGTTGTTTTCTTCGAAAGGAAGCAGTTCGGAAATGAATTGCTCCATTTTGTCTCCTTCCCATAACATGAAGAACAAAAGCATAATGGCTACAGCCAGATTGATGATAAGATCGCTCACTCCCGTCATGATAGAGTGCCCGATAGAGGAGGCTTGTGTGATGATGAACGACAAGTTTTTTTCCGACAAAACGTCGAAGCCGGTACGTTTCTCGATGATGTCTATCATTTGTTGGGCAGGGCGGATGATATCAGCGGTGTCAAAGTGCAGATTGGATATTTGATTGACTACTGCCCAGCTGAAAAGTGAAAGAGGAATCAAGATAAATAAGGTCGTTCCGATGGTGACAATCCATACGGCAACCAATGGCTTGATTTTTGATTTCAGCCAGTTTGTAAATCCGCGTAAAAGCAGATAGAGGGTAAATCCGCCCAGTATGCCGTTCATATAGGGTTGGGCTTGACGGAACAAGAGGATTCCTAAGCCTACAATCAGAATGATAAGCGAGTATTTCCAATATGTTTCTTTCATGCTTTTATATATTAGGGTTATCGGATGATGTTGTTTCTTCTTTCTTTCGTTTTTTCCAGAGTTGCCAGCTGTTGATAATGTTTTGCCATGCCACGTAACTTCCCGGAGCGATGGCTGTAACCGGATTCAAGTAGGTTGTGGCCATCCAGATAGCGAGGATGGTATTTTTCTGTCCTAATGCTTGCCCTCCGCTAATCCGGTCGTTATGTTTTCCTCCGATGCTTTTTCCGCACCAGAACTGTAGGCAGCAGATTACCAATGCTAAACCGGCTATCATGCATTCTTCGCCTATCGATATATTGCCTTCTACAATCGATTTCATGGTTTCGCCCATAGCGATGGTCAAAGCGACAGCCCACAGATAAAATGCCATATCTTTAAGTCCTGTCAGAAAACGATGTACCGGAGGAAAGTATTTCCGTAAAAACAGGGCAATAAAGAAAGGGAACAGCAAAAGCGGGAATACTTTTCCTAATATTTTCAGAAACGACATTCCAAAAGAAAAATCAGAAGGTTCTACTAATGGGAATACCAACGGGACGACGATTGCCGCCAATAAGTTTGACATTAATGTGTAAGTGGTAAGCGAAGCGGCGCTTCCTCCTAATTTTCCTGTGATGACCGCGGCTGCAGTCGCGGTAGGACAGATAAGACATACCATGGCACCTTCTAACGCTATTTTCCAGTAATTCCCTGATTTGAAAAGCAGTAAGGTACCCGCAATGAACAGGCAGGATATCAGTTGGATTAGTAATAACTGGTAAGTCCAACGCCGAGGTGACAAATCCTTTATCTCTACTTTGCAAAAAAAAGTAAGTAATAATTGCGAAAAAATCAGGAAAGGGGTTAGCCACGATACCTGAGCCTTGACAAAGGGTTTTAGCGGGGCAAGAAAATCGAAATATGCAAAACAGAAATATCCGATGATGCCTGCCAGCATGGCTAAAGGCAATGTCCAATTTTTTATAAACTGTAACATAGACTGTGCTCTCTTATTCATAGCGCAAAAATAAGGAAAAAGTGAAAAATGGTCGCATTTTTTTCTGTTTTTATAGACTTTCTCCTTTAAATTATAGATTTCTTTCATGGGATAAGGTGGAAAAGGCAAAAAACTATTACCTTTGCATCGGACTGATAATATGAAAAGGTATAAATTTTACATAGTATTCGTTTCCTGTGTCTTTTTATCGTTCTTGTCGGGAACGTTGCCGGCAGGTGCTTCAGATAAATTGTTTACGGTAGTTATTGATGCCGGTCATGGAGGTAATGATCCGGGTGCAATCGGTCGGCGTGGACGGGAAAAGAATATCAATTTAAGTGTGGCTCTGAAATTGGGCAAGCTGATTGAAGGGAATTGTAAAGACGCGAAAGTGGTTTATACGCGTAAGAAGGATATATTCGTCCCTCTTCATAGGCGTGCCGAAATAGCCAATGCGGCAAAAGCTGACTTGTTTATATCGATTCATACCAATTCGCTCGCTTCCCGTAATAGCCGGGTGCAGGGTACTGAGACTTATACGTTAGGGCTTCACCGGACGGAAGATAACCTGGAAGTGGCTAAGAAAGAAAATGCTGTTATTTTGATAGAAGATGATTACCAGCAACGCTATGCCGGGTTTAATCCGAATTCATCGGAGAGTTACATTATTTTCGAGTTCTTGCAGGATAAATACATGGCGCAAAGTGTAAGCTTCGCCCGGTTAGTGCAGAAACAGTTCCGTCAGAGTACCCGCCGGGTGGATAAAGGTGTACATCAGGCAGGTTTTTTGGTGTTGCGTGAAACTTCGATGCCGAGTGTGTTGATAGAGCTGGGGTATATCACCAATCCTTCCGAGGAACAGTATTTGCTTTCCGAGTCCGGAAGTTCGGCTTTGGCGAAGAGTATCTATCAGGCATTTTTGGCGTATAAGCAGGAAGGAAGGCAAGGCAATGTCATCGAATCGGGCAATGTTGTTGAAACGAAAAAGGAAGAGCCGCCTGTATCCGAACGGTCTGAGGATAAGAAACCACAGGCGAAGGCTCAGTCTGCCCAGCCTGTTTTCAAAATACAGATACTGACTTCTGATCGTGTGCTTCCGGTGAAAAGCCGTTTGTTTAAAGGCCTGGCTCCGGTAGGCTGGTACAAAGAAGGCGGCATTTATAAATATACGTATGGCGAGAGTACCGATTATAACCGGATACTTCGCTTGAAGCGTTCGAAAGTGGATGCCAAGTTCAAGGATGCTTTCATCATCGCGTTCAAGAATGGCGAGAAAATGAATATAAACCAAGCAATAAAAGAATTTAAACAAAATAGATAAGAATGGTATGAAAAAGGAGTTTAAAATAGGTTTGGCAGGAATTGCAGCACTGATTATTTTGTTTTGCGGCATTCATTACCTGAAGGGAATCAACATGTTCAAGCCCGAAAGTTATTATTTGGTGGAGTTTGAGAATGTAAATGGGCTTCCTGAGTCGAGTCCGGTATTTGCCAACGGATTCAAGGTTGGCATAGTCCGAGATCTTCGGTATAATTACCAGAAACCGGGGCATGTGCTTGTGGGTATTGAGTTGGACCAGCACATGAAGGTGCCTAAAGGAAGCCGTGCAGAACTGGTGACAGAAATGCTGGGTACTGTTAAGATGAATTTGTTGCTTAATCTTCAGAATATGGAATATTATGGCGAAAGCGATACCATTCCGGGTGTTGCCAACAATGGCATTATGGGAGCGGCTGAGAAAGATCTGTTGCCTCAGATACAACGGATGTTGCCTAAAATGGATTCTATATTAGGTTCGTTAAACAAGTTGCTTGCCGATCCTTCTTTGGCGAATACCTTGCATAATGCTGAGCAACTGACGGCATCGCTGAATGCTACTGGGCGGCAACTGAATAAACTGATGGATACCGACGTTCCGCAATTGCTTGACAATGTTAATGCTACGGTTTCCAATTTGCAGGTAATCAGCAATAACCTGAAAGATGTAGACTATGCTTCTACGATTGCAAAAGTTGATTCAACCTTGGCGAATGTGCATCTGCTGACTGACAAGTTGAACCGGAAAGACAATACATTGGGATTGTTGATGAACGACTCTTCTCTTTATAAAAACCTGAATGCTACTTCTGCCAATGCGGCAAGCCTGCTTGAGGATTTGAAAGCGCATCCAAAGCGTTACGTACATTTTTCTTTGTTCGGTAAGAAAGATAAATAATGCCTTATATAGAAATTGTCTAAATAGTATGTAAGGAAAAGCGAATGTTTTTGTATATGCTAATGCTTTGATATTCAATACGAGAATATCAAAGCATTTGTGTCTCGGCAGGTAATTGGTGTGATAATAATGTATTGAATTTCAAGCGGTTTTAAATTCGCAAATTTCATAAAATTGATGTTGTGTTTCTGCTTAAAACAATATATTGAACCAATATCTTATAAAATAGATGTAAAAAACAAGAGAAAAAGCATTTGTTTTTATAGAAATTGATTCCGAAATTTGCTTTCCGAAAAAAGTATTGCTTAAAAATAAAAACTGAAATATGATTGAAAACAATCAGGCTATTGTATTATGGAAGCGTTGTCTGGCTTTCATTAAGGATAACGTGAATACGACAGCCTTTACTACATGGTTCGAGCCTATTGTCCCTATTAAATACGAAGGGAAGGCATTGACTATAGGGGTTCCGAGTCCTTTCTTTTACGAATATCTGGAAGAAAAGTACGTGGATCTCTTGCGGACCGCCCTATATAAAGAAATAGGTGAGGGTACGGAGTTGATGTATTCTATCGTAACTGATAATACCAACCACATAGACATCGAGATGAAAGGGACGGAGCGGTCGGCTGCTTTGCCCGAGGCAAAACCCGTCTATAATGGGAACAAAGCGCCAACCTTGTTGCAGGCGCCGGTAGTGCAGGATTTAGACCCGCATTTGAACCCGAACTATAATTTCGAAAACTTTATTAAGGGAACCAGTAACGAATTTTCGTTGACTGTGGCTGAGACTGTAGCTCAAAATCCTGCCCGTACTTTCAATCCGTTGTTTTTGTACGGACCATCGGGGGTAGGGAAGACCCATTTGATTAATGCTATCGGCACACGCATTAAGGAGCTGTATCCTGAAAAACGGGTGCTTTACATTTCGGCGCATTTGTTTCAGGTTCAATATACAGATTCAATACGGACTAATCATTTCAATGACTTTATTACTTTTTATCAGCAGATTGATGTCTTGATTATTGATGATATTCAGGAGTTTGCCGGTGTGACAAAAACCCAGAATACTTTTTTCCATATCTTCAATCATTTGCATCAGAATGGTAAACAGCTGATTTTGACTTCTGACCGTGCTCCGGTGATGTTGCAAGGGATAGAAGACCGTTTGTTGACCCGTTTCAAATGGGGGCTGATTGCTGAGCTGGAACGGCCCGATATTGATTTGCGTAAGAATATTTTGCGTAGTAAGATACGCCGGGACGGCTTGAATATTCCGGATGCTGTTATTAATTACATTGCCGAGAATGTAAATGAGAGTGTGCGCGAGTTGGAGGGTATTGTCAACTCTTTGCTGGTTTATTCCATTCAGCTGAAGCGTGAAATTAATTTGGATTTGGCACAGCATATTGTTCAGAAGGCGGTTCGTTGCTCCGAAATCAAACCGCTTACTGTTAATGATATCATTGAAAAGGTATGTAGCCATTACCAGCTCGATGTCTCGGTTATTCATACCAAGACTCGGAAACGCGAAGTGGTTCAGGTGCGTCAGATAGCCATGTATCTGGCTAAAAAACATACCGATGTGTCTTCTGGGAAAATTGGTCAGCTGATTGGCAATAAAGACCATGCCACGGTCTTGCATGCATGTAAAATTGTCAAGGACCAAGTGGAAGTGGACAAGGCTTTCAGGCAGGAATTGGAAAGGATTGAAGCTAGTTTGCACCAAGGATGAGTTTTTTACGAATATTTTAGTCCGAAAAAATTGCATATTTCCAAAGAAAAGCTTACTTTTGCACTCGCAATTGAGAAAAGGGGTTCCGTAGCTCAGCTGGATAGAGCAACGCCCTTCTAAGGCGTGGGTCGAGCGTTCGAATCGCTCCGGAATCACGAAGAGGGATACTTAGATACTGATAATTATAGTATAAAGTATTCCTCTTTTGTTTTTGAGGATTTGAAGCCTGTTTTAAATTTTCCAATAAAGTAATATTCTATCAGGTTCTTTTGCCTTTGTTTCCGGTCTGTCTCTCCGCTATTATTCGTCAGATAGCCCGCTATTCTCCTCATAAAATCAGAAAAACATCCTTGAAAGCAATTCGCAAAATAAGTTTGGGTAAAATTTAAACTCTTAAGGAAGTTAAAAGATTCTCTATGCTATATGCGCGGGCATCGGTCAGGAGGGTGTCGTATGAAATATAATAATGGTTAATGCTACATAAAAGACGGTTTATTTATGGGTTTTCGGAGGGTTTGATTTGTAAGAAACGGGAAAATGGTGTAATTTCGCTTCCGTTTTCGGTTTAGAATAAAGCGTATAAGATTTTGAAGATGGTGAAACAATTACTCCTTATTATATTAATAGGGTTTTCCAGTATCTTGAAGATGTCTGCCCAAATTTATGGGGTAGTCGTTGATGCGGGTACGGGTGAGCCTATTCCTTATTTGAATGTGTATTATGACGGGAAAGGAGTAGGTACCGTTACCAATATGGACGGGAAATACAAGATTTCTTATCATGCGGGATGGACAAAGCTGACTTTCTCTATGGTAGGGTATGAAACACAAGAGATTATCGTTTCGGCAAAGACGGGCGAACTGAATGTAAGCATGAGGGAGGTGGATCAAGTGCTGGACGAGGTAATCATACGCCCCAAGAAGGAAAAATATTCGCGTAAGAACAATCCGGCGGTGGAGATGATACGGAAAGTCATCGCATCAAAACGGAGGACAGACCTGAAACAGAAAGATTTTTATAGTTATAATAAATACCAGAAAATTACATTTGCCAAGAATAATATTACAGCCGATACTTTAGAGCAATCGTGGCTGTTTAAGAAGTATCCTTTTTTCCGTGACCAGGTAGAAGAGTGCGATGTGACCGGAAAGCATATTCTTCCGCTTTCGGTAGATGAAACGGTATCCGAGCAAGTTTACCGGAAAGAGCCGCATTCGGAGAAAACGTATATCCGCGGAATGAACTCTTCGGGCGTGAATGAGCTGTTCAGCACAGGAGAGATGCTTTCTACGGTGTTGAAGGATGTGTTTCAGGATATCGATATTTATCAGGACCGCTTTCGCTTTTTGCAATATCCGTTTGACAGTCCTATATCGGAGGCTGGAATCCGTTTCTATAAATTCTATATCATGGATACCATTTATGTGGAACGGGACAAGTGTTTCCGCTTGTCGTTCGTGCCTAATAATTCGCAGGATTTCGGCTTTACGGGAAGTTTGTATATTCTGGCGGATTCTACCTATCGGGTAAAGCAGTGCCGGCTGAATCTTCCGAAAAAAACGGATATCAATTTTGTCGATAACATGATTATTGACCAAAAGTTCGGGGAGTTGTCTACAGGTGAATGGACATTGATGGAAGACGATATGCTGTGCGAGATGTCATACCTGCAGAAATTGCTAGGCTCTTTTCTGGTAAGGCGCACAACCCGGTATTTTGATTTTAACTTTGAGCCTTTGCCCGATGCCTTGTTTGATAAGAAAGGAAAGGAAATAAAGGATGTAAACGCAATGATGCGTGATAAGGAATTCTGGAGCAAGTACCGGCAAGAAGACTTAACCCAGTCGGAGAGCCGTATGGGGAATTTTGTGGATGATTTGGCAAAGATTAAGGGATTCAAGTACATCATGTTTGTGCTGAAGGCTTTTATCGAGAACTTTGTGGAGACCAGTACGCCGGACAGCAAGGTAGACATCGGACCGATTAACACCATGATATCTTCGAATTATATTGACGGGTTGCGCTTGCGCGCTTCGGCGCAAACGACCGCCAATTTGCATCCGAACCTGTTCCTGAAAGGTTATTATGCTTATGGCTTCAAAGACCATCGGTCGAAATACATGGGTGAGGTGGAATATTCCTTTGACAAGAAAGAGTATCTGCCTCGTGAGTTTCCGAAACATTCGTTGACATTCACTTATCAGTATGACAACATGCTGCCTTCGGATAAGTTTGTAAATACAGATAAAGACAATGTGTTTACCTCATTCAAGGTATGTACGGTAGACCAGTACAACTACGAGCGCAAGGCGACCATTAAGTATGAGCGTGAACGGGAATTCGGGTTCAAGACTACGGCTACTTTGCGGTATGCCAATTACGAGCCTTGCGGGAAGTTGTTTTACCGGACCATGGCAGGCGAATCCCAGTTGCAGTCTGCCTTGGCAAGCGGTGCCTTGTCGGGTATCGATTGGGTGCGTTCTCCGTTTAATACGCATGACATTACGGTGGCAGAAGCTTCGTTGGCATTCCGTTATGCTCCCGGTGAGACTTTTGTCAATACCAAGCAGCGCCGTATCCCTGTCAACTTGGATGCTCCGGTGTTTACCCTTCAGCATACGCTGGCATTGAAAGGGGTGTTGGGAGGAGATTATACATACAATGTGACCGAGGTCAGCGCGTACAAGCGTTTTTGGTTAAGCTCTTGGGGGAATATTGATGCGCATTTAAAAGGGGGCATCCAATGGAATAAAGTTCCTTTCCCTTTGCTGATTATGCCGGCCGCCAACTTATCGTATATCCTCGAAGACGAAACTTTCAACTTGATTAATAATATGGAGTTCCTGAATGACCGCTATGCTTCTCTTGAGTTGTCGTGGAATATGCAGGGCAAGTTGTTCAATCGGATTCCTTTGTTGAAGGAATTGAAATGGCGTGAGTTCTTCGGGGTAAAATGCCTGTGGGGGAAATTGACGGACAAGAACAATCCGTTTTTGGAACAGAATCGGAATGACGATGTACTGATGATGTTTCCGGGGCATTATAATGCGAACGGGGGCTATGATTATTCCAGCTATGTAATGGATCCTCATAAGCCGTACGTAGAGATTACGGTCGGCATCCATAACATCTTCAAGTTATTTCATGTGGAATACGTACGCCGGTTGACTTATAATGATTTGCCTACTGCGAACGAGTGGGGCATCCGCTTTATGATACGGACAGGATTCTAATAAAAGACGGGCAAAGTTGTTTGGATTCTAAGTTTTTTGTATTTTTGTCCTATCAGAATATTTCGAAATATGAATAAGACAGAGATTCAGAATGTGAAGTTGCGGTTTGGCATTATCGGGAATACCGAGGGGCTGAACCGTGCCATTGATATAGCCATGCAGGTCGCGCCTACAGACTTGTCGGTTTTGGTGACAGGCGAGAGCGGTGTGGGAAAAGAAAGTTTTCCTCAGATTATCCATCAGTTCAGCCGGCGGAAGCATGGACCGTATATTGCAGTGAATTGCGGTGCTATACCGGAAGGGACGATTGATTCCGAATTGTTCGGGCACGAAAAAGGAGCCTTTACCGGGGCCATCAGTGACCGGAACGGTTATTTTGCCGAAGCGGACGGAGGAACCATTTTCTTGGACGAAGTAGGGGAATTGCCTTTATCTACGCAAGCGCGTCTGTTGCGTGTATTGGAATCCGGAGAATATATAAAGGTAGGTTCATCGAAAGTGCAAAAGACCAATGTCCGTATTGTGGCTGCTACCAATGTGGACTTTTCGGCAGCTATTGCTGACGGGCGTTTCCGTGAGGATTTGTATTACCGTCTGAATACGGTCCCTATCAAAGTATTGCCATTGCGCGAACGTCCGGATGATATTGTGCTGCTGTTCCGGAAATTCGCGTCAGATTTCGGCGAGAAATACCACATGCCGGCAATTCAATTGACCGAAGAGGCAAAACAGATGTTGGTGCATTATCCGTGGCCCGGAAATATCCGTCAGTTGAAAAACATTACGGAGCAGATTTCCATTTTGGAGACAAACCGCGACATTACTCCCGATATATTGCAGAACTATCTGCCTCCTCAGCCTGAATCCCGTTTGCCGGCACTGTTCGGCATGCGTCCGTCGGGCGACAAGAAAAGCTTTGAAAGCGAAAGGGAGATTTTATATCAGGTCTTGTTTGATATGCGCCGGGATGTGACGGAATTGAAGAAACTGGTTCATGATATTATGGCAGAGCGGTCGGGAACTCCGGTCAGTCATCCTTCGGATACAACGGTGCATTACTTGCAAAATATGGTGAATGTAGTTCCGGAATCTCCGGTAGTGGTTAATCCGGTGTCTGCGGTTAGTGCTCCTCCGGTACATGCCGCTTCTGTTGAAGAACCGGAAGTGCAGGAACCGGAAGAATATGTAGAAGAAAACTTGTCTTTGGACGAAGTGGAGAGAGAGATGATTCGCAAAGCATTGGAACGTCATCATGGAAAGCGGAAAAATGCGGCTATTGATTTAAAGATATCTGAGCGTACGCTTTATCGAAAAATAAAAGAATATGGGCTTGAATAAGAAGTATTGTAAATTTATCAGTTTGTGTGCAGGTTTTGCGTGTGTGTTGGCGGCGTGTTCTATTTCATATAAATTTAATGGAGCGTCTATTAACTATGATAAGGTAAAGACCATTTCATTTGAGAATTTCCCGAACCGTTCGGCTGCTTTCGTGTGGGGCCCGATGGAGTCGATGTTCAATACTGCGTTGCAGGATATTTATATGCGGCAGACCCGTTTGAAACAAACTCGTCAGGGAGGAGACTTGGAACTGTCGGGTGAAATTACGAACTATGACGCATATAATAAAGGTGTAGGATCGGACGGTTATTCTACCATGGCAGAATTAAGAATGACGGTCAATGTGCGTTTTGTAAACAATACGAACCATGCGGAAGATTTTGAACAGCAGTTTTCCGCGAGCCGTGAGTATGACGCCAGCCAGCAGCTTTCTTCGGTGCAGGAAGGGTTGGTCGATGAAATGATTGATGAAATCGTGGACCAAATTTTTAACGCGACCGTTGCAAATTGGTAATTGGGAATATGCAATGATAAAGTGTGTGTGCGGAATTAATTGATATTTCACCACAGAGGAAGCAGGGCATCACAGAGGAAAATTAAAAACTTTGTGTCCCTCTGTGCCCTCCGTGGTGAATCTTTGTTAGATAGATTAATTATGAGCAGTTACTTACAACAACGTTTACAACAATGGATTCAGCATCCTGAAGAATTATCGGCAGACAGCTTGTGCGACTTGCGGGAGTTGTTGGCGCGTTATCCTTATTTTCAGACTGCTCGTTTGCTTTACCTGAAGAATTTGTATGTGCTGGGTGATGCGTCTTTTAAATCGGAACTGCAGAAAAGTGCGCTTTACATCGCCGATTTGAGTGTGCTTTTTTATTTCATTGAAAGTGGACGCTTGGCGGTCGGCAAGCATCGTGAAGAGCAGCGGGAAGAAGCGGAGAAGGCAGGTGTTCCAGACAGGACGTTGGATTTGATAGACCGTTTCTTGTCGGAGCTGCCGGAACAATTGGGAGACGATTTGCCTTTACCTCTTGAAACGAATGTGGATTATGCATCTGTTTTGATGCGCGAAGAAGCAGAACCGGAAAAAACGGCTCCATTGAAAGGGCAGGAACTGATAGACCGGTTTATCGAACATTCGCACGAAGGGGGAGAAGAATGTTTGCAGGGCGGAGAGGAAAATACAGAAGATGTGGAGGAACAATCGGAAGCGTTAGAAGAACCGGACTCTGATGAGCGGTATTTCACTGAAACTTTGGCTAAAATTTATGTCAAGCAGCACCGTTATGAGAAGGCTCTTGAAATTATTAAAAAATTAAATTTGAAATATCCAAAAAAAAATGCTTACTTTGCAGACCAAATAAGATTTTTGGAAAAACTGATTATTAACGCTAAATCAAAATAAGGAAAAATGTTTTATTATTTATTAGTTGGATTGATTGTGTTGGCATCTGTATTGATGTGTTTTGTTGTATTGATACAGAATTCAAAAGGAGGCGGGCTTGCTTCCAGTTTTGCCGCTTCAAATCAGATTATGGGTGTGCGTAAGACCACCGATTTCATAGAGAAACTTACATGGGGATTGGCTGTGTTCATGGTAGTAGTCAGTATCGCTGCAGCTTACGTGATTCCGAGTGCAGTAGAAGGTTCTTCAGTGATTATGGATCAGGCTGTAGAAGAACAGAAGACGAATCCGCTGAATGCTCCGGAAGGTTTTGCCGCTCCCCAGCAGAATGCGGCTGAACAGGAAACGGTTCCTGCGGCAAGTGATTCGGCTGCCCGCTAAGAGTCATTTCTAAAGTCTTTAGGAGAGGCTTTTAATAGGATATGCATAAGAGGATGTGTCAGTTTGGGCATATCCTCTTATTTTTTCAGTTGCTTTCCAAGGTACACGCAACTATCAGCATCGGGCTACGCATATATATCCGAAGGGAAATGCACATAAATGAGTATGCCCTCGGAAAGAGTTACGGCGTTACCATTGTAACGGGTGGCCATCTTTTCCTGATGGCACACACCTGTACTGAAAAGTCCGTTGCTTTCTTAATTTTTCTTAATGCATGCAGTATTCGGCTTTTTTCTTTCTTTATTAATTGAAACGATAAAAAGAAACGCTTATGAAAAAGATAATGAAATGCGGATTATGGGTCTGTGCTTTGGTATTGGGTCTGTTTCAGGCTTCGTGTGATGACGGAGACGGGTATTCAATCGGTGATATAGCATACGATTGGGTGACGGTGCATGTACAGAGAGACGGTGTGTATACATTTACAGGAGATACTTGGGGAACGATGTTTCCTGCGGCATCGGTTGTTTGGGGATACCGTTTGTCTGAAGGTACCCGTGGCTTATTGGTCTTCAATCCGTTGTATGATAACTATTATGGATACGATGTGGGCATCAAGCCGCAGCAGCTTCGCCCCTTCCTGACCAAGACCGTTGAAGAGCTGACTGACGCCAATGAAGCGGAGTTTGCCAACCATCCGGCATATGTGCTTGATGCATGGGTAGCCGGAGGCTATATGAATATGCTGTTTAAAATGAAGTTGCCTATAGACAAAAAGCACCGTGTCAGTTTGGTGAAACGGGCGGATGAACCGGCAATCGGAGAGGACGGTTATATTCATTTGGAGTATCGGTATAATACGTATGGGGATACGACTGATGTATTCAATCCGTATGAAGAGGTGGTTTGTTATAACTTGAATACATTGCCTTTGGATGAAGCTGACGGCATCAAGATGAAAGTCAATTCAGCTATTTACGGAGAACAGACATGGGTGTTCGAAAATATGGAACAGCCAGTGCCTGAAGAGGCGAAAGACATAAGTATGTCATCAGAAGAAAGCGATATCGAATAAGGGCGAGGTTGTTGTTTGTTTTGCGCAGATAAATGTGTTTTGCACATTTGTCTGCGTTTTTATTTGTCTTTTTCTGCAGAAAGTCTATTTTTGTAAAAAAGAAGATGGCTTATGAAAATACTGATAGTAGAAGATGATCAAGACTTGCGGGAAATAACGACCCGTTCGTTAGAGAAGGAGCGTTATGTGGTTTCGCAAGCTCCCGATTACCGGACCGCTTTGTTGAAAATAGAAGATTATGATTACGATTGCATACTGTTGGACATCATGCTTCCTGACGGAAACGGGCTGGACTTGTTGAAAGAACTTCAAGCTTTGGGCAAGCGTACCAATGTGATTATCTTGTCGGCGAAAGATTCTATAGAAGATAAGGTCGTTGGATTGGATTTGGGCGCGGATGATTATTTGCCGAAACCGTTTCATCTGGCAGAGCTGCATGCACGGCTGAAAAGCTTGTTCCGGCGGAGCCAGCGGGAGGGCGAACACAAGATGCAAGTGGGTAACATTGAGGTCTATCCCGATCAGTTCCGTGTGATGATAAACGGAAAGCAGGTAGAGCTGAACCGGAAAGAATATGATATCCTGTATTATTTCATGTCGCGTCCGGGGAGGCTGGTTAATAAAAACACGCTTGCTGAATCGGTGTGGGGTGACCATATCGACCAGGTGGATAATTTTGACTTCATATATGCGCAAATCAAGAATTTAAGGAAGCGCCTGAAAGATGCGGGAGCTACGCCTGAGTTGAAATCGGTGTACGGTTTCGGATATAAATTTGTGGTCGAATGAAACTGTTTCATCTGGTATTATGGCGTTTGTCATTGGCTTTGGTTGTTGTCTTTACTGTGTGGGCAGGGCTTTTCTATATGGCTATTATAGAAGAAGTGAACGATGAAGTCGATGATTCGCTCGAAGATTACTCCGAGCAGCTCATTGTGCGTTCCTTGCTGGGAGAGAAAATGCCTGATACGAGTAATGGCTCGAATAACCAATATTACTTGTATGAGGTGAGCAAGGAGTATGCGGCGGCGTATCCCCAAATTACTTACCGGGATGAGATGGTGTATATTACCGAGAAAAGAGAGGAAGAGCCTGCACGGGTGCTGATTACGATTTTCCGTGCGTCCAACGACCGTTATATGGAGTTGGTTGTATATACTCCGACGATAGAGAAAATGGATTTGCAACGTGCCATATTGGGTTGGATTGTATTTTTGTATGTCTTGCTTTTATTGGTCATATTATTGATTACGGCATGGGTGTACCGGCGTAACATGAAGCCTTTATACCGTTTGTTGGGGTGGCTGGACCGTTATCAGTTGGGACATTCGAACGAGCCGTTGGATAATCAGACCAAAATTACGGAATTCTACCATCTGAACGAGACGGTTTCGGAATTTGCGGAGCGGAATGAAAAGCTTTTCGAGCAACAAAAGCAGTTTATCGGAAATGCCTCGCACGAAATGCAGACACCGTTGGCGATATGCCGCAACCGGCTGGAGATGTTGATGGAGGATGAAAGCTTGTCCGAACGGCAGTTGGGAGAATTGATAAAAACCCATCGTACACTTGAAAACCTGACTCGCATGAACCGTTCGTTGTTGCTCTTGTGCAAGATAGAGAACGGACAATACATGGACAGGTATCAGGTTTGCCTGAATGAATTGCTGAAGCATTACGTGGATGATTATCGGGAAGTATATGCCTATCGGAAGACTCGGGTGGAAATGGAACTGAAGGAATCGTTTTGTGTGGAAATGAACGATTCGCTGGCTACGGTTTTGGTCACAAACCTGCTGAAAAACGCTTTTGTGCATAATGTGGACGGAGGGGTTATCCGAATTGAAACCAGCAGGCAGGCTTTTGTAATCCGGAATACGGGTAGTGAGGCATTGGACGGCAAACGCATTTTCGAACGTTTCTATCAAGGAAAGAAGAAAGAAGGTTCTACCGGACTGGGGTTGGCTTTGGCGGACACCATTTGTAAGATGAGCCAATTGCAAATCCGTTATTTTTATGAAAAAGACTTGCATTGCTTCGAAATTTCAAAATCTTTTCAGAATCCCTCTTCATCTTTGTGATAGGCTCAGAGAAAAATAGTATTAACTTGTAAAAACGGATGGTATATGAAAAAATGGATTTTGATGTTGATTTGTGTGTTGGGAGTGCAGTCAATGGCGTGGGCGGATAATGACAAGCCGATTCAAATCGGACAGTTGCCTACGAAAGCGCAGACCTTTATTACAACGTATTTCAAGGAGCATAAAGTGGCATTGGCAAAGATGGAGTCCGGATTGTTCTATAAATCGTATGATGTGATTTTTACGAATGGCGAGAAATTGGAGTTCGATAAGTCGGGCGATTGGACGGAAATCCAATGTAAGGCTTCCGAAGTGCCTGTGCAGGCGATACCGGCGGAGATTCGTTCGTATGTGACTTCTACGTATCCCGATGCCAAAATCTTGCAAATCGAACGTGACGGGAAGGAGTATGAAATCAAACTTTCCAATCATTGGGAGATTACGTTTGATTATAAGTTTCGGGTAATTGACATTGATGATTGAAAACACGGCAGCCCGTGTAAACTTAAATGACCGCACGTTTTTATTAATTCGTGCGGTCATTTAAGTTTACACGGGCTGCCGTGTTTTATGAGTTCATGCTCATCAGGAATTCATCGTTGTCTTTCGTTTTTTCCAGATGTTCTTTTACCGAATTCATGGCTTCTATCGGATTCATGTCTGCCAAAAACTTGCGTAAAATCCACATGCGGTCGAGTGTGGTTTTATCAAGCAGCAGGTCGTCGCGGCGCGTGCTGGAAGCCGTAAGGTTTACTGCAGGGAAGATGCGTTTGTTGCTCAGGTTCCGGTCGAGCTGCAATTCCATATTACCTGTACCCTTGAATTCTTCAAAGATTACTTCATCCATTTTTGAGCCGGTATCTATCAATGCTGTAGCGATAATGGTCAGTGAACCTCCTCCTTCTATATTGCGTGCGGCACCGAAGAAACGTTTGGGCTTGTGTAGTGCATTGGCGTCTACACCACCCGACAATACTTTGCCCGATGCAGGTGAAACCGTGTTGTATGCACGGGCCAAACGGGTGATGGAGTCAAGGAAGATGACGACATCGTGTCCGCATTCTACCATGCGTTTGGCTTTTTCCAATACAATTCCCGCAATCTTTACGTGACGTTCTGCCGGTTCATCGAAAGTAGAGGCTATGACTTCTGCGTTGACACTGCGTGACATGTCGGTTACTTCTTCCGGACGTTCATCGATAAGCAACATAATCATGTACACTTCCGGATGGTTGGCAGCTATGGCATTGGCAATGTCTTTCATCAAGATTGTCTTACCGGTTTTGGGTTGTGCTACAATTAATGCACGCTGTCCCTTGCCTATAGGAGCGAACAAGTCTACGATGCGTACGGAGAGGTTGTCGTCATATCCTTTGCAAAGTTTGAATTTCTCGTCAGGGAAGAGGGGTGTCAGATGATCGAACGGAACACGGTCGCGTACCAATTCAGGCGGCAGGCCGTTTATCTTTGACACCTTTACCAATGGGAAATATTTTTCGCCTTCTTTAGGCGGTCGGATTGTTCCGTCTACCACGTCTCCGGTTTTTAGTCCGAATAACTTGATTTGTGACTGGGAAACATAAATGTCATCGGGAGATGAAAGATAATTGTAGTCTGAAGAGCGGAGGAATCCGTATCCGTCCGGCATGATTTCCAACACGCCCGAGCCTTTAAGAATGTCATCAAATTCGTAAAGTTTTTCTGCTGGTTTGGCTGTTGCAACTTCTGGTGCCGCTGCTGTTGCTTGCGGGTTGTCGGCAGACGCTTGTGCGGGTTGGTTGGATCGTCCGTTAGCTTGGCGGTTATTGTGACGTTGCTGGCGTGATTGATAACGGTTGTTGTTGGACTTGTTGTCTTTGTCAGGAACAATCGGTTGCTCCATTTTTGTCGCTTCAAATTTGCCCAGCAATTCGGTTGGCAATTCAATTTTTTCAGAAGGAAGGTCTTCGATAGCGATAAAGTCATCGCCTTCGTCCATGTTCAATTCTGGCAACTCAGTATTGTCAGGCATGGCAGGGGAAGTTTCCGTCTGCTCGGGTATTGTGTTCTCTATATCGTTGGAGACTTGCGGTTGTTCTTTTTCTACCGAACTTTTGTTCTTGCTTCCCGGCTTCCTTCCGCGTTTTGGTTTCGGTTTCTCTTCATTTTCTGGAGCAGGAACTGTTTCAGGTTGGTTTTCTGACGTCCCGGTTGCGGCAATCACATTTTCTGTTTTAAATAAAGGTGCCGGTGCGGGTAATGGGGGGGTGCTTGCTTCCAGTTTTTGTGCTTTGTCTTTAGTGGCGGTATATACCTTGTCGCCTTCTTTTTTTACACTGATGCGTGAACGTTTGCGGGGTTGTCCTTCTTTACGTTCTTCGTTTGTTTTTCCGGTAGTTGCTTTTTTAGTCGCTCCTACAATAGCTTGTTCGTCTAGAATACGATATACCAGTTCTTCTTTTTGTAAGGTACTGGTTTTTTTCAGACCCAACTCTTTGGCAATCTGTTGCAATTCTGACAAATCTTTGTCGTTCAATTGAATAATGTTATACATAAGTATAGGTTGTAATGAATTGTGTAATATTTGTAAGTGTAAGAGCTTGAATCGTTTATACACACAAACGTTCTTCGGTGCGTATTACACTTGTCAATAATTACGGATTTAAAGATTATTGTTTGATTAGTTTTTGAAGTGAGGTTTACAAAACGTATTGCCTTTTCTCACATATTTGACAGGACAAAAGTACGCATTTTTTTTATATCTTCTATGAATCTCGTTAATTTTTTTTCAAAATGTCCCGCTGATTGCTGGAAAAATGCTAATTTAGCGGTGGATTTTCAAAGTGGGAATTCGATTTATTAATTTAACAGTTGAATACAATGAAGAAAGTGATTTTTACAGAGAAGGCACCTGCTGCTATCGGTCCGTATAGCCAGGCTATTGAAGCGAACGGAATGGTTTTTGTATCGGGACAATTGCCCGTTGATCCTGCTACGGGCGAATTTGCTCCCGGAGGAGTAGCAGAGCAGACCACTCAGTCATTCGAAAATATCAAGAATATTTTGGCAGAGGCTGGCTTGACCACTGCCCATATTGTAAAGACAACGGTTTTCTTGGCTGATATGGCTTTGTTTGCCGATATGAATGCGGTATATGCCAAGTATTTCGACGGAGATTATCCGGCTCGTTCGGCTGTAGCTGTAAAGGCTTTGCCGAAAGGTGCGCTGGTAGAAGTAGAATGCATTGCGGTCCGGTAATTTAAACGATTGTATATGAACTTTCAACTATCAACGAATAGAACTTATATTTCGCCCGGTTCGTGGTTTGCGTTGACATATCCGTCCGGATGGTGTGAGTCAGAAGACGCTGAAGATAGTTTCTTGTTTTATAATCCGGACAAGTGGGCTGGGAATTTCCGTATTTCCGCTTATCGGGGTGAAAGCCGTGGCTATGCGAAAGAATGCATGGAGGATGAATTGGCACATACCCGTGGAGCAAAGCCGGTTCAGGTAGGAAATTGGAAATGTGTGTATTGGGCTGAGAGTTTTCAGGAAAACGCGAATTGGTACACGACTCATTTTTGGATTACGGGACAGGGCGCCGTGTCGGTGGAATGTTCTTTTACAGTGGTTAAAGGAGAAAATATCAAGGTTGCGGAAGAAATTATCGCTTCGCTTCGTGTACGGAGAGATGACGAAAAATTGTGGAAAGCGGTCATACCGGTACGAATACTTGAAATCAATGGAATCAATGAAGCATACGATTGGGCGGTATTAACCATCAAAAAGCAATTGACGAAAGATTTTACCGGATGTGAGGCAGACATCGACCGTATTCAGCAGGTGATGGATAGCGGACGCTTTAAGTCTGAACAGCGTCAGGCATGGGAAAGTTTCGGTATCGCGTTCGGTACGATATTGGTAAATGAAATGGACGGGATGGACTGGGTGACGGTCATTGACGGAAAACAAGAATATCCTGCTTTGCGTTTCGCTGATACCGAAGTGATGGTTTATCCTACAAAGCTTGTGTGGGATGCCGTGCGGAACGGAAAAACCTGTAATTTGAAAGACGAATACTTGCGTATCCGCACTGAAGTAGAGAAAGCGCTTTCTAAATGAAGAATTAAGAATGAAGAATCAACTGACGCATTACACGATTCTTCATTCTTCATTTTTCATACCTCATTCTTCATTCTTAATTAAAAGTTCTATGGTCTCTTATTTGCAAGTAGAGAATTTGACGAAGTCATTTGGTGACTTGCTTCTGTTTCAGAATATCTCGTTTGGAGTTGCCCAAGGGCAGCGCATCGGGCTGGTAGCGAAAAACGGAAGCGGAAAGACTACCTTATTGAATATATTGGCAGGCAAGGAAGGATATGACGGAGGCCAAATCACTTACCGGCGCGATTTGCGTGTAGGTTATTTGGAACAAAGCCCTGTTTACCCTGAAGAATTGACCGTATTGGAAGCTTGCTTTTCGCATGGAAATGCTGTAGCGGAAGTCATTAAAGAATACGAGCGTTGCATGGCTACGCCGGGCAATCCGGGACTGGACGTGTTACTGGAACAGATGGAACATGAAAAAGCATGGGATTACGAACGTCAGGTGAAACAAATCCTTTCGCAATTGAAAATCCGTGACTTCAACCAGCAAGTCAAACACCTTTCCGGAGGGCAGTTGAAACGTGTCGCTCTTGCCAATGTGTTGATTACCGAGCCGGATTTGCTTATCTTGGACGAGCCGACCAACCATTTGGATTTGGATATGACCGAGTGGTTGGAAGGATACCTGAGCCGTTCTAAGCTCAGTTTGCTGATGGTGACGCACGACCGTTATTTCCTTGACCGTGTATGCGATGAAATCATGGAAATAGATAATTGCCGGCTTTATTCTTATAAAGGCAATTACAGTTATTATTTGGAGAAACGGCAAGAACGCATGGATGCGACCAATGCCGAAATAGCCCGTGCCAATAACTTGTATCGTACCGAATTGGAATGGATGCGCCGGATGCCTCAAGCGCGGGGGCATAAAGCCCGTTATCGGGAAGAAGCGTTTTACGAATTGGAAAAGGTTGCCAAGCAGCGCATGTATGATGCCAACGTGAAGTTGGATGTAAAAGCTTCTTATATCGGCTCGAAGATTTTCGAGGCAGACCATTTGTGTAAGTGTTTCGGCGACCTTACGATATTGGATGATTTTTCGTATATTTTTTCCCGTTACGAAAAAATGGGCATTATCGGCAATAATGGTACCGGTAAGTCCACTTTTATCAAGATTCTGATGGGGTTGGAAAAACCGGATAGCGGAACGCTCGATATCGGCGAAACCGTACGCTTTGGCTATTATTCGCAAGAAGGGCTGAAGTTCGATGAACAGATGAAGGTGATTGACGTCATCACATCGGTGGCAGAGGTCATTGAAATGGGAAACGGAAAGCGGCTTACTGCTTCTCAGTTTCTGCAACATTTTCTTTTCTCGCCCGAAAAGCAACATAATTATGTGTATAAGTTGAGTGGGGGAGAGCGTCGCCGGCTATATCTGTGTATGGTTCTGATGAAGAACCCTAATTTTCTGGTATTGGACGAGCCGACAAACGACCTTGATATTGTAACCCTGCAAGTGCTGGAAGAATACTTGCAGAATTTTAAGGGGTGTGTCATTGTGGTAAGCCACGACCGCTATTTCATGGATAAGGTGGTCAACCACTTGCTGGTATTCAACGGGCAAGGCGACATTCGTGATTTTCCCGGGAACTATACCGATTACCGTGAATGGAAAGCAGCTAAAGCTGTTCATGAGAAAGAAGCTTCTCCGCAGCCGAAGAAGGAAAAGAAACCTCAGCGTGAGCGTCCCGAAGGCAAACACCGCATGACATTCAAAGAACGCAAGGAGTTCGAGCAATTGGAGCAAGAGATAGCTGCGCTCGAAGAAGAGAAGAAGTCGATAGAAACAGCGCTTTGCAGTGGTGCGTTAGGGGTTGAAGAATTGACCGAAAAATCGAAACGCCTGCCGGTCTTGAATGAGGAACTCGACGAGAAAACCATGCGTTGGTTGGAATTGAGCGAGATAGAAGGCTGATTGATGAGGTTAAGAGGCATTCCTATCCCTTCGGTAAGATTCATAGTGGCGAGGTTGATGGAGAGATATTGTTTCAAAAGAAATTGTTTCGAATTTATCGTGTGATGATTTTTGGATGAGTTTTGAGTCATTTTCACTTGTGTGATGAGGAAGATAGCGGGTATCTGACGAAGAACAGAAGCGGGAAGGACCCAAAAATCGCCCAAAGTACACACGAAAACGAATACATCAAGACAAGAAAAACTTTTTGGAGAGAATTCAAAACAGTTTCTTAACGTATCTCGAATTCGGATAATTTGATGCCATAGCCCATTTCGGGCCATTCTACGTAGATGTCTTGGTCATCTGTATGCCTCACTATCAACACTTGTTGCGTAGGGTTGATTTTTTGAAGAAAGTCGTATGCCTCTATGGGCAATTGGTACGTGCGGCTGTCCCCATTGTGCCTGATGAAGAGCTTCAGGCAAGTCCGGCTGATGCTGACATCTTCCAGCTGGTAGGTGTCTTTCAGGTCAATTCTGCCTGCAAACAACGCTTTGGCTTGTTCGAAGATGGAATTTCCTTGTTCTTTATCCCATTTGTTCATGATTCTTGCCCACACTTTTTCTTCTTTGTCTTTCGGTTTTTCCAGATTTATCTGTTTCATGGCTTCAGGAAGCCCGAATAGATTACCTGTTGCAGGATTGGCTCCCAGATAGAGTGTATGTGTTTCTTCATCATATCCGTAGGCATAAAAACACCATTCTCTATGTGCTCCAGTTCCCCGGCAAGCTTGAAGGATGAGCGGGTCGTCTTCTTTATCTACCGACCAAAAGCAAAACACCAATGCGTCTTTCAGTACGAATGTGCAGATGTCTTTTCCTGCTTCCAGGCACAATACGATGTAGCACCCGTTTGTGGCACGCCCGAAACTATGCTCTACCAGTACCCATACTTGGCTGCCTTGTAGGTAAGGGTGCCCGGGTATGCGCCAAAAGCTTTTTGCATCCCAACCGAATAACATCATGCTTTGACTGGCATAGCTGCTGAAATCCGCTTCCGTATAGCGTCGGAACAAGATGGTACAGTTTTCGATGATTTTCCACAAGTTCGATGCTTTTGTCAGTTCTTTCAGATTGAAAGAAATTTCATGCGCGTCCGTCCTTTCCGGGTACCAGTAGGATAACATACTGTCCAATTCGTCTATCAGCAGGCAGAAAGTGCGTTGGGGGTTTTCCTTATAAGGGTCGATATTTCGGCATCGTATATAAATCACCGTCACGATGCCCCAATACACATCCGGTTCGTCCGCTTTCAGGTCTTTCAGTATCGGGGCGGTTTCTTGCTGGAATTCCGGAGAACAAGCTTCGTAATCATCATCGGTCAGCATGAGCAGCAAGTATCGAAGCCACTTCGGATGTTTCCGGTCCATTTCGGGCAGAATCAAGTCGCTGAAATAAGAAGCCCCTTCAAAGATGCGTGCCAGGTTATACAAGTGTGTCTCCGTGAGGCAGTGCTCTTCCAAGAGCTTGTTCCACACTTCATCCACCGTACTGTCTTTCGTTTTGTTTCTTATTATCCGATAAAGGGTCGCCTTGTTGCTTTCGTATCCCAAGTCTTTGGCAAGTGCGGAAGCCGAAGGCGCAAAAGCCCGGTTATCGATGAGGCATTGCAATATCTTTCGTTTCTCATTCATGTCTGTATCAATTTAAGCCGGTTTTGATACAAAACGCCGATGCCTGCCGAAATGCCCCTTTATATACTAAAGGTGTATCGCATAAAATCGTATTTTTGCATCAATCGGATGTAAAGGTAAAAAAACTCCCGAAAAAGAGCGTCATGTCCGGCAAAAAATGTATATTTGCATGATGCAGGCTGGAGAAATGGCCTGCATTTATGGAAAGCGTTTTTTGCTTTCGTCCTAAGAAACGAAATCGCCAAAATTCAGACTCAGACGGATGAAAGGAACATGACGCTCATCTGTTTTGTATATGTCTGTGTACAGCCCGTGCTGTACCTGTTCATACCAAGACGGCGTGGGAGTACTGTTTATATTCATTTCTGGGTAAGGCGTTTGGCGATGCCTGTTTCTTGATGGATAGCAGACAAGTCCTCACGCCTTTACTTTTGTGTTAAATCTAATGCTGAATTCGGAGGGCTTATAGGCGTATAAGTAATAAAAGGTAATGCTATGATAAAATTTGATAAGGAAACTATTATCGAAAAGTTCAAAAGCGGTGAATGGATGGATAAAGCCCAGTCTTGTCTGAAAACCCCCGATAGCCTGAAAAATTTATCCGATGATTTGAGTGGATACATGAATAAAGACGGTTTGAAGAATGTACAGAACCAACTTGTTCAATTGTATGATTACGTAAAACTGTTATTAACGAAAGGATATTATGACTATAAAGATCATACACTTGTACTTATTATTGCGGTCATTATCTATGTTGTATCTCCGATTGATTTGATTCCAGACTATCTTCCTGCAATCGGATTGATTGATGACAGTGCTCTTGTGGGGTGGTTATTTCAAAAATTGGGAGATAAGTTAAACCAATCCATACAAGAAATGGAACAGGAAAAGACAAAGGATACAGAGAAACTTTTGGATTAAATGTTGCGGAAACTGCGATGTTCGGACAGTTTTTGTCCGTGTCGCCCCCTACTTTTGACTTAGAAAATACAAAATAATTCAAATGAATGTCTCACTTATAAACACACAAGCGTTATGGCAGATAAAGATTTAGATTTTTTGTATCAGTGTTCCAATGAACAGCTGAAATTGCTTGCCGATTTTATGTTATACGATAAAGACGGCAAGTTGAGATGGACAGAAGAAATTTCTTCTACGCAAGCTTTCAAGTTGTATTACCCTCATGAAATGGTAAAGCTCGTGCCAACCTTGATAGACGAACTGCAGAAATTCGGTGGAAATTCTTTCTTTAATTTTTTCCGGGGGCACGGCGTTTCCTATCGTGAGATACTGATAGCGGTTTGTAAGCAGTTGGATGTGTCTTATCATAAGGACGCTTCTACGGAACTGATAGAGCACTATATGCTACAGAAATTCCTCATCATGTCGGTAGAAAAAATGACGGAAGAAGATGTGCATCATCTTTCAGAAAAACTTACGAAAGAATCGTTGGCAAAGCAAATCGGGCTTCTGAAAGCAGGTTCTCCGCTATTCATCCGTTTGACAACCATGTTAATTACTCAGATGGCTACTAAATATGGTTTGAAACAAGCGGCAAACTTAGTGGCTAAGTTCGCAGGAGGCAGAGCATTCGCGGTTCTGGCCGGGCCTATAGGCTGGGTGTTGTCTTTAGGCTGGGTCGCTTTCGACATTGCGGGTCCTGCCTATCGGGTGATGATACCTTGTACGATAACCATTGCTTACCTGCGGATGGTTTACGATAAGTCGGAAGATGAACTAAACGATATCCTGCGATGAAACATTTTTGTTTGTCTTGTGGAACAGAACTGAAAGAAGAACAATTGCTCTGCCCTAAGTGCGGGCATTGTTCTCTTTTGGATGCCCTTAAGGAGTCTGATAAGGGCATTGGAGGCGTATTGACTGCCCAGCAGATAGAAACCAATACACAGTGGGTAAAGTATAAATGTGGCAAGGATGGGTTGAGCGGGCATGGATTTGCAGCAGAAGATGCGAATGCCATGAACGATATGTGGCAGGGATGTGAAGTAGAACTGACCGGTAGAGATAATAGTAAATGCGGACCGGACAGGGTGTCGGACGGACAACCTATACAAACAAAATATTATAAGACAGCAAAGGAATCTGTTCTGTGTTGCTTCGATGAAGGTACAGGAATGTACGCTTATGAAGGTCAGGTGTTGGAAGTGCCTTCCGACCAATATGATGAAGCAGTCCGTATCATGCGCGAAAAAATCGCTTCGGGCAAAGTGAATGGTACGACTGATCCGGATGATGCGACAAAGATAATCAAACGAGGAAGTGTGACCTATCAGCAGGCTAAAAACATCGCCAGAGCCGGAAATATAGATTCGTTGCTATTCGATGCCAAGACGCAATCGGTCACGGCTGTTTCTGCTTTCGGCATTTCGTTTGCCATCAATTTGGGCATGATGCTTCTATTTAAGGATAAAAATAAATTCAATTTCAAAGAAGCGGCTCAAATGGCATTTTTGGCCGGATTGCAGAACGGTACTATTACGATGGCTTCCGGTATATTGGCTTCTCAAGTGTTGCGGACTCAATTCGGACGGAATTTGGCTGCGTATGTCCAGTGGGGTGCCAAAAACGGTGTGAATGTCATCTATCAGAACCAATTGGGAAAAGAGCTGGTGCATAAATTGTCGAAGGTCCTATTTAATAAAGGTATCTATGGCGGTGCCGCCAAAAATGCGGCGGTCAAGTTCTTGCGGACGAATACGATTACAAACTTGGCTGTTTTTGTCGTGGTGTCTGTACCTGATACTTATCATTTACTTCAGCACCAGATGTCGGGCACACAATATGTAAAGAATCTAATCGTTTCCGGCAGCAGCATTTTAGGAGGCACCATAGGTGCTGTATTAGGTTCTATGTTAGGACCTGCAGGTATGATTGGAGGTGGTTTGGCTGGCGGAGTGGTATTTTCATGGGCTTCGAAAACGATAGCGGATAAAATAGGTAAAGATGACGCCGAAAAAATGTATCAGTTGATTCAGGTTGCTTTAATCCGTTTGAGTCATGACTATATGATTCAGTCGGACGAGGAATTTCAGCGTTGCTTAGACTATATTCATTCGGAAAAAGCCCTTGACATGAGATTTATTCGGTTGATGTATAGCATAGGATGTGACACAGATGATGATTTGCTTCGGGTGCAAGTGGCGTATGAGCGTTTGGATTATTATTTCTATTCGGTGGTGAGAAATAGAAAGACTGTGCTGTTGGGAAGAAATCAGCAAAGGGTATTGGATGCTATTGATGCTTTGCCGGTCGATGACAATTTAAAAACAACTTTATGAAATTACAGATTACGTATAACGAATTGCAAACTCTGATTCAGAAAAAGACAGGAAAGGCTGTTCGTTTCCAAAAAGCGGAAGATGGGAATACGGTACAGGTGACTTACACGGTAGAGGTGGACGTGCCTCTTATCGGAAAAATATCGAAGGATGTCGCGGGGATAATCAAGTTCAACGGCATAACCGATACGGTGCTTGATGTTACTTATTCTTTGTCGATGGGGCTGGAACTGGTGGCTAAGGGCATCAAGACCTTCTTGGGCGAACAGATAGAGCGCACGCAACTGATGAGGTGGGGCGAGAAAGAAAACCAAATGTTGCTGTTCGTGGACAAGATAGCCGAGAAACTGCATGTGGACAATGTAGATAAACTTACGAAATTTGTCCGGATAACGGAGGTGCACGCGGAAGAGGTCGGTTTGGAAATAGAGGCTGATATCCGATACGATACCATGGGTTGAAAAAGTAATATATACTGCATCGGGCGATGAAGTATATATTCATCGGCTGATGCAGTATATATCCATCGGGCAATGCAGTATATATTCTTTTGAATGGATATTGAATAACCTAATCTATGGGAAGAAAACTTTCCGGGAAAAATAGTGCTTGTCCAAAGAAAATATCTATATTTGTAATGTTAGCCGTTACGTTTTTACTTTTGGATCTGAAAAAACGAAAAGCTATGGGTAAACTTGAAAAATGCCTGTATATAGTAGAATTGTTATCGCGCGGCAAGCCGATGTCGCTACGTGAGATAAACGAGCATTGGGAATACTCCTCATTCTATGATGGCGAGCTTCTCCTTAAGTCCTTTGGGCGTTACAAAGAGTATGTGTCAGCTGTTTTTGCCATTGACATCGAATGCGACAAGCGTTCAAATACCTATTACATAGCCAATCCGGATTACATCGAAAACAATGCGCTTTACAAATACCTGCTTTCGGCCTTCCATGTAGAAGCGTTAGTGGAATTGGCGATGAAGCACAAAGATTGCGTGGTGCTGGAAAATGCGCCCAGCGGAGTGGAGTATCTCCAACTTATCCTCAAAGCCATTGACCAAGGCGTCGTTATCGAATTCGATTATTATTCTTTCAATAAAAAGACGGTGACTCATCAACAACGCATCCCATGTTTTCTAAAGACATGGGAGCAACGTTGGTACTTGATAGCCGAACCGTTAAGTCGCAAAACTCCTACGGTTTATGCCTTGGAACGCATTAGCAATCTACGTTTGTCTGAAGAACGGGCTACTCCTTCCCCTGACATTAAACCGCAGACTTATTTCGATGCTTGCTTTGGGGTAAACCATGAAGTCTGCCCTCCTCAATTGATAAAGCTGAAAGTGTATGGCGGTCAGGTGGATTACATCAAGGCTCGTCCTTTGCACGAATCGCAACAGGAAATAGAGACGGGTGAAGGCTGGAGCATTTTCAGTTATTGGCTGAGGCCGAGCTATAACTTTTATCAGGCGGTGCTGTGGAATAGGGAGAAAGTGGAGGTGCTGGAACCGGAAATGGTGAGGAAGGAAGTGAAAGAAATTGTGGAGAAAATGAGAAATATGTATGTTTAAATAATAAATAAGTATGAAGCAGTTTACTATTGTTTTTGATAAGAAGCAGGCAGAATATGCAACGATTCTTAATACACTTGTTTCGGAAGTAGAGGAAGTTAAAAATGTAGAGCGTAGCTTGAAGGTCTATCAAAAAGGGATGGTTCTAACAGACAAGGATTGTGTATTGTTTGTAGGAGATGAATCTTCTCAAAAATACAGGGATAATTTTAAGGATATATACTCAAGATACGGGATTCATATAGGTTATCGTGGATGCAAGGCTTGGATTTATTGTGAGAAGTTTAATTGGGATAGGGATAAGAAATCTTACAAAATGTTCCATGACGAATTGTTGGACTTATATAAACGATTGGATATGAATCCTGCTAAAGTTCAGGATTTTGTAACTGCGGGAGTAAAAGAATATTGTATGACAGGAACGACTGCAGCTCCTAATAATTCAACTTTTGTTCAACAAATGCTTTGGACATCTGTTGTTTCAGCACATATTGTGGCGGTGCCTCCCATTCCCATTCTTGGTCCAATTATATGGCTGATTTATAAAATGAAAAAATGGATTCAATCTTTATTTGCAGAATCAACTCGTATAGACCAACAATATAGGTTTGCCATAGCATTGTTCTTTAGTGATTATTTGAAAAAATATTTGAAAATAGCGTCGTGTGAAGAAATTTTAGATAAAGAGGATGCGGATAAAGAAAATAAAAAAAACAGCTATGAATGTTTCATTTACGGATGGCTACAATTATTTTATAGAGCATAGTAAAGCTTATGTGGGGACTGAGGTTGCTTCTATGTTAAATCAACCTTATCTTGATAAGATTGAAATGGAAATTCAACGCTTGGCAGATGCAATAAATAGCTATAAAGGGAATCGTAATCCGAACTTACATGGGTACTTGGCGGAAGAATGGCATACCCACACTTTTAACATTGATGCTGCGGCCAAACGAACGGTAGAATCAACCCGTGTTTTGTCAGATGAAGTTCATAATTTAGGTTCTGTTGATATAGAAGCATCTTTTGGAAAGGATTTTAGCTTAAAATATTATAAAAATGGTATTCAAAGTGCTTATGAGCAAGCAGTTTCTTTAGAGGATATGTATAGAGAATATCTTAATGGTAAAGATAATCCTCTCACTCGGGAAGAATATCTATTATCACATGGGCTTGATCCTAATACGGATATGAGTTTACCGTTATATGCTGGACAAGCGCGATTAATACCTTCGGATCAAATGGAAGATGCAATAAATGCACTTAAGAAAAGAATAGCACACGATTCCAGTATTCCAGAAGAATGGGTACGACGATATATAGATACCTTAAATAAACTTACGGATCATATAGAAGGTCCAGAAGGTGCGCAATCAATGCGCTTGACTTATGAAGAATCTAAAATTCTTCAAACATTAGGAAAGGAAGGTAAATTTGATCCTGAACGATTTAATATAACTCTTGCTGAAAAAGCAGATAAATGGTTTTTATGTCAGAATGCTTTAAAGGCTGGATTAAATGCGGCTTGGATAGCTGCTTTGTTGAAAGCTGCACCAGCTATAATTGGAACTATAAAATCATTAGTGAAAGATGGTTATATAACAACAGAAGATATAACTCAAATAGGTCGTGATATAAAAAATGGAGCGGTAGATGGTTTCTTAAAAGGATTATTTTGTGCAGTAATAACAACTTCTGCTGAATTAGGGTATTTAGGGAATGTTTTGCAATCAGCATCACATGTAACAGAATCTTTTGCACCAGGAGTAGCTGCTGTAATCGTTCTATTTTTGCAAGCAGTGAACGATAGCATTCATTTAGCGAAAGGTGATATGACTAAGCAAGAATTCGTTTATAATTTAGAGAAAAATACATATATAACAATTGGCGCATTAGGTATGGGACTTGCTTTGCAGTCCGTTATAAATATTCCAATAGTGTCGTATATGTTAGGCAGTATGATAGGTTCTGTTTTAGGTGGGCTGATATTTGAAGCAAAAGAATGTTTCTTTATGTCTATCTGTATAGAACGTGGATATACATTCTTGGGGCTGGTTGAACAAGATTATGAATTGCCATTGGAAGTACGTAAGAAACTTGGATATGACACATTTCAGTATGAGCCATTTCAATACGAATCTTTTCAATATGAACCGTTTGAATACGAAACTTTCAAATACGAGCCATTTGATTATGAGAAGTTAGATTTGGTAATATTGGAAAGAGGGCTCATTGGTGTCCGTAGAGTTGGATATAAATGATGTTTGGTAAAATAAATGGTAAAATTGAAATAATTGTTTATGAGCAAACTAACCGACCACCTATCAAAATTCTTACCATTCCCAAGAGAAGATAAGAGATATGTGAAAGAGCGTGGCGAAGAACTCGCTACTTCTTTCTTGATTAAAGAAGCTTTGAAGACCGGTACGTATTTGCCTGAAGAATTGGAATTCCAAAATCAGAAAGAGGGGTTCCGATGGCGGGCAAACAGAGACCATGCCGTGATATTAGGCACGATGCTCAACCGGATATTCGATATCCGGAAAGAAGACCTTCTTAGCCTGTATGTGGTTTATACACGAAGTGACTGTCAGATAGGGAAAGAAATCATTCAGCCAGAGGCTATATGGAACTTTGACTTGTGTAAGGCGATGGCGGATGAGGAGCATCCCGAAATGTTTTATAACCAGGTGACTCTGTGCGTTTCTTATACCCGTAATGAAGAAACAGAGGAAACCGTGCTTATCCATTTAAAGGAGAACGGCGGCGATGAACAGACCCGGTTTATCCGTGCTTCTATCATGCGGACGCTTTCGACAGAGGAAGGTGACGTCTCTTTTTCGGCTACCCAAAACCAACCGGAAACCTGTTCTATTCTGTTTGCATACGACATGACAGACCCGCAAAGGCGGATTGCTGAGTTTAAGAAGAAAGTGGACAAGGTGGCTGAGAAATATGCGAAAGGAAAAGAACTGGATGCGGATGAAACGGCTTTGATTGCTAAAATCGCTCCCGAAGCCGGATGGAATTATTCATGGGGGCACGAAGCTTTCAACGAGAAACGCTATTGGGACGCTCTACTGTATTTGGAAAATGCTTTTTATCTGTTGAAGGAAAAGTTTTTCGATGATACTCTTTCGGATGAAGGATTGGATGTGTTTTATCATTGCTGTTACTTGACAGGTTTTTGCTATGCCGAAATGAAACTGTATCAGAAAGCCTATTATTACTTGAGTTTCGTTTGGCCTTTGGATAACATCACATACAATTATGAATATATCAATTGCCTGGTTCATGCCAAAGACCCTCGTGCTATTCAGAAAATAGACGATGAATTGGGACGGTTGGATGCCTTGAAGGAGGAAGAATTTACGGAGGAAACCTTCAGCTATTATTGTTTCCTGCTCCGCAGGCGTGCGTATGTCCTTACGGATATGAACCGGCTGGATGAAGCGGAAGAATTGCTAAAAAAGTTATTAAAGACCGATGATCGTACTGAGTATATCCAAGGGGAATTGGATTATATCAAACAGTTACGCGAAGAACAGCAAGAGAAATCATAAAAATCCTTTCCCATCGGACAGCTTTTGTCTTAGTCCCTGCTTTCCTTTGCATTATCAAACTAATAAAAACATTAAAGATATGAAAGAAGACAGGGACTTGCAGTTTTTAGCGTCTTGCAAAAGCGAGGACTTGAAGACGCTGGTGGATATGATGACATCCGATAAGGACGGGAATGTGCGTTTGTCGGAACAGTTGACAAATACGGACGCTTACTTGCGGTATTACCCCGACCGTCTGCCTTGTATGTGGCAGGAGATTGCCAACGAGTTGCAACGCTTTGGTGGCAATACGATAGTGAATGTGTTCCGCAAGGGAGGTGTGTGCTATCGGGAGATATTGCAGGATGTGTGCCGGAAGATGGAGGTTTGGTTTTCCGATTTGGAAGAGACCGCAGAGATAGAGAGACGCTTGTTGGAAAAGGTCTGTATGGAAACGGTAAGGCGTATGCCGGAAAAAGAGTTGCGGCAGATGGCGGAACAATTGGACATTGGTGAGAAGCATCCGCAGAAATTTATGTTAATGTTTGCCCTCCAGATGGCGATACGGAAAGGGGGCGTGCTGTTTACCCGCATTGCGCTTTATGTAGCGCAGATGGTTTCGAAGATGTTGCTGGGTAGGGGCGTATTGATGTTTGGTGGTAATCTGCTGAATAAGGCGTTCGGCTTTTTAGGTGGTCCGATAGGATGGGCGGTCACTTTAGGTTGGGCGGCTTTCGATTTGGCTTCGCCGGCCTACCGGGTAACGATTCCCAGCGTGATACAAGTGTCGTGCATGCGTTTGCGGTTCATGGAAGAAAGGAGGATAGGCTATGAGGGCGCAAGACATTATGCATCCTGAAGATGCAAAAGCGATACAGTTGATAAAGAGTGTGCCAGGCTGTGAAAGATTGGTCCGTAAGTTCATGAAGTGGGGTTACGAAGCCAAATACCGAGGAGAGAACCTGGCGAATATGATAAGAGTCACCTCAAGAAATTATCCGGATATCTATGCCGTTTTTAAAGAAGTGACGGGACAAGTCGGCATCACGGCACCGGAACTGTATGTCTATAATGACCCCATGATAAACGCTTATACTTACGGAGAGACCCGTACGTTCATCGCTTTATCCAGCAGTTTGGTGGAGCGGATGAGCAAGGAGGAATTGAAGGGGATTATCGCCCACGAGTACGGTCATATCTTGTGCCGGCATATGTTGTATCTCACGATGTATGAGACGCTGAAAGAGATGGGTGTGTTTTTAGGCTTGATACCTTGGATGATGTTTTCGCCGCTTTATCTGGCTTTGCAATACTGGAACAGGAAGAGCGAATTGTCTGCCGACCGTTGTGGGGCAGCAGTTGTTGGCGAAGAAACCTATCAGTCGGTATTGATAAAGTTGGCATCGGGAATGAAAGAAGACTCCCGCCAGCCGGACTGTCTGGTGGAACAAGGAAAAGCGTATGAGGCACTGAAGCGCTCTTCGCTTTGGAACCGGATACAACAAGAGTATCAGTGTATTTTTTATTCGCACCCTCAATTGTGTGTGCGGGCATTGGAACTGGATCGCTGGAAGGTTTCGTATGCTTACCGTAGCCAGCGGAACAGGTATTAATCAACTAAACTCAGCAGTGATATGAACAAGGCGATAACTTCTTTTTGGAAACGGCTGTTTTTCCGTTATGACGTTAGCCGGATGCGCAAGGCGGTGGTGGATTATCTGACCGCGGAAGGCATACAGGCGGAAGTGAAAGACGGCATGATACAGGTGCTGTTTGAAGACTATTATTATAATGTAGAGTTCGACTTGGACGGGGAATATCCTCGGTGTGACATTTCATTTCGGCTGAAGGATGAAATGTACGAAAAGCTGGATTTGCCGCGTAAGACTTTCATTGCGGATAAAGTCAATACAGACGAGGAGCGTTTGTCGACACTAAAGGCATTCGGTGACGTGTTAATTGTTGATGCGCATTTCTACTTTGCCAATCGCAAGATGCTGCTTTCGCTATTCTATGAATACTTTGCGGATGTGAAACATGCCGTAGACGATATGTGCGATTTGTTGCAGAACGAATTGAGTGAAAGAGAAGAGAAACGCCCAATCGGGTTCACGGAAAGTCCGGTTGTTTCTAAAGAGGAAGCTAAGGTAGCGGCTTGCAATAAAAAAACAGAATGAGTTATGGTACGAGGAAAAACAATATTCATTTGCACCAAGTGCAAGAAAGTCTTTATGGCACCGGATGTGGAATACGGTGCAATGGCCTATTCCGTTCCGATGCCTTGCAAACGTTGTGGAAGCAGACGCACGTTGCCTGTATTCCAATTGTTGGCTTATCCGGTGTATAAAGGCATATGGGAAACGATAGAAAGGGAAAAGAATGATAAAAACGATAACAATGAAAATAGATAAAGATGATCTCCTTTTTGGGGCCATCATCGGCGGATTAGTGATTTGCAGTCCGTTCATTGCCATGTATCATATAGGTAAATGGATTTATAGCAAAACACCCAAAAAGATTAAAGAGCAAAAAGCAGAAGAGAAAAAACGGGAGGAGATGAACAGGGAGATACATGAGTTGGAAAAGCAACTGGGACTTGCGGAACGTGATGACAGCTATATGCACTATGATCCTCTGTATATGGGTAATGAGCAGAGGGGCAGAGAAGGTTATTGGGCAGATCTAAAGAAGAAAGTAGCTTCAGGGTATAAAAGTCCGGACTTGATATGGATGATTAAAGAAACGAAAGGTGGAATTTGTGCACCGAGGTTCGGTTATGGAGATTGTCAGGTCTTGTTGCTGCTGCAGAAAGATTGCTATGATATTCTTGGTTGCGTACCTATAGAAAGAGGAACATTGGAACATATATTGAATGGCAGTGAAGGGCCGGGAAAATTGCCAAGAGCTGACCGCTATGTGAAGGCATCTTACGAAATGATGACTTTTTCAAACGACTATGCAGTACGGCTTCAGACGCTGTCGGAATGCGGTAATTACCAGGATTATTATGTGTATACGGTTCCAGGGAGATTTGATTATCAACACTTGATACAAGGAAAATGTGAGGATTTGAAGACGTTTATTGAAGATTTCGACAAGAAGTATAAGGTTTCTGCAACGGAAGCAGAACCTGAAAACAGCAAAGCATGATACGTTACATTCAAAACGACCAGCACTACACCTTGCTTATGGATGAAGTGACTAAGGTAAGGCATACCCTTTGGCTGGGTACTGCCGACTTGAAAGACCTGTATGTCAAACAGGGGCGTTCGGCTGTTCCATTCCTTGCCTTACTGGGAAAGAAAATTAAACAGGGGGTATCTGTAAGATTGCTTCACGCCAAAGAGCCGGGTGAGAACTTCCGAAACGACTTCGACAAGTATCCTGCGTTGTGGAAAGGATTAGAGCGTGCCTTGTGTCCGCGTATTCATTTCAAGCTGATGATATTCGATTTGCAGAAAGTCTATATCGGTTCGGCTAATCTGACTGGAGCGGCATTGGGAATGAAGAGTGAAAACAGGCGAAACTTTGAAGCCGGGATATTTACCGATGAAGAGGGATTAACAAAAGCAGCCATTGACCAGTTTGATGAGGTATGGATGGGAAAGCCTTGCAAGGTTTGTGGGCGGAAAGACGTGTGTAAAGACCGGATAGTCTGAAATTAAAGGAACAAAGTAATATGTAGATGACCATGAGAGCGTTTATACAATGTGATTCCATGGGACTTCCTTGTAATCCAACGGGGAAACACTATTAGTGGAGGTAAACGAAGGCTATGCGCTTGGGTGTTACGGCTTGTTTCTACACCTTTATGCCAAATTGCTTATTACCCGATGGGCTGAACTAATTGATACGTTAAATGAATATTGGTATATTGACTGAATGGTTTTGATGCCATTTGCCGATTTCGGGAAAAGATTTTGGTGGAATGTAAATCGGAAGAGGGTTTTGTCGTAACTCTGACTGATATATAAATGGATGGTAATTATTAAGAGCCTGTTTAAATTTTCCAATAAAGTAATATTCTATCAGGTTCTTTTGCGTTTGTTTCCGGTCTGTTTTCCCGATTTTATTCGTCAGATAGCCCGCTATCCTCCTCATAAAATCAGAAAAACATCCTCGAAAACAATCCGCAAAATTAACCTGAGCAAAATTTAAACAACAGGCTCTAAAAGAAAAAAAAGAGAACGATTAGGAAACAAGTGATTGATTTGTAGGGCATAATGTTGTTGCGTCAGTGCATGTATTTGGGATAACGAAGAGGACATAGCCCGAATCAGGGAAGGAGTGGTTGAGGCTTTCTGGAGTAAGATTTCAGAAGGAATAGACGCTTTGGAAGCGAACTTAGAGCGTAACCGGAAGGAAATGCAAGCCAATCGGTGGAAATGTTTCTCGCAAGCGGTTTCTCGCCAGCTGGAACCATATGTGTATCGTTTCTTTTATTATAAAGTGATAGGTCAAGGCGATTATTGCATTTTCCAGTTCGATTATCAGGCTTTGGGCGAATGTGAGGAAGAAGGCATTTGTTATCCTGAACCGGCTGAAGGACGGTTTAATGTATTGCGTGTGGTATGGATTCTGGATGCCGAAAAACACAAGGAAGCCGTTTTGCAGAAAATGAATGTACGTTTGAAAAAAAGGGTGAACTCGTTGTTTATTAATGGGGTGGAATATCCGTTGCTGATGGATGTACCTGAAACGGAACAAGAAGAGGTTTATGTTTTTCTGGCAAAACAGATGGATGTGGAAGCATATAAAAAACGTATTGGGCAAATGGAGCCGGATTTCTCGGATTGGCAGGTCGATCAGGCATAGTCCACAATGCGTTTGTTTCGGGAAAAGACTTGGCAGAAATTTCACGGCAACAAAAAGTATTGTTTAACCCAAACAAAAAATCCCCGTAACATCCAAGTGTTACAGGGGATTTCCTTATAATATAGTAACTGAAATTACTTGTTCAGAGCCAAAGCCACATTAACGGCGCAAGCTACAGTACATCCTACCATCGGGTTGTTACCGATACCGAGGAAGCCCATCATTTCTACGTGAGCGGGAACTGATGAAGAACCTGCGAACTGAGCGTCTGAGTGCATACGGCCCAATGTGTCGGTCATACCGTAAGAAGCAGGACCTGCAGCCATGTTATCCGGGTGCAGTGTACGGCCTGTACCGCCACCTGATGCTACTGAGAAGTAAGGCTTGCCGGCAAGCACGCGTTCTTTCTTGTAAGTACCAGCTACCGGGTGTTGGAAGCGGGTCGGGTTGGTAGAGTTACCTGTGATGGATACGTCTACGTTTTCGTGCCACATGATAGCTACACCTTCACGTACGTCGTCAGCACCGTAGCATTTTACTTTTGCACGAGGACCGTCTGAATACGGAGTTTCGTTTACGATGTGCAATTCGCCTGTGAAGTAATCGAACTTAGTCTGAACGTATGTAAAGCCGTTGATACGAGAGATAATCATGGCGGCATCTTTACCCAAACCGTTCAAGATGCAGCGCAACGGGTTAGTACGTACTTTGTTTGCCATTTCGGCGATTTTGATAGCACCTTCGGCAGCAGCGAATGATTCGTGACCTGCCAAGAAGGCAAAGCACTGAGTTTCTTCGCGGAGCAGACGGGCTGCCAAGTTTCCGTGGCCCAAACCTACCTTACGGTCATCGGCTACAGAACCCGGGATACAGAACGATTGCAAACCGATACCGATAGCTTCGGCAGCGTCTGCGGCGTTCTTGCAACCTTTCTTCAGTGCGATGGCACAACCTACAACGTAAGCCCACTTAGCGTTTTCGAAGCAGATACCTTGCGTTTCCTGACAAGTCAGGTACGGGTCGAGGCCTGCTTCTTCACAGATCTTGTTAGCTTCTTCAATGTCTTTGATGCCGTTTTCGTTCAATGCAGCCAAAATCTGCTTCATACGACGGTCTTGACTTTCAAACTGTACTGGTCTAATCATAATCTGTGTCCTCCTTATTCTTTACGTGGGTCAATATATTTAACTGCGCCTTGTTCGGGTTTGAAGCGTCCGTAAGTGCCTGTAACGGCTTTCAATGCTTCGTTTGCGTCAACACCCTTCTTCACTTGTTCCATGAACTTGCCCATGTGAACGTATTCATAACCGATAACTTGGTTGTCTTTATCCAAAGCCATGCGGGTGATGTAACCTTCGGTCAGTTCGAGGTAACGGGTACCTTTCGCTTTTGTTCCGTACAGTGTACCTACCTGGCTGCGGAGGCCTTGCCTAAGTCTTCCAAACCTGCACCAATCATCAAACCGCCTTCTGAGAAAGCTGACTGGGTACGGCCGTAAACGATTTGCAGGAACAGTTCACGCATGGCTGTATTGATAGCGTCGCAAACCAAGTCGGTGTTCAAAGCTTCCAGAATAGTCTTGCCCGGCAGGATTTCAGATGCCATAGCAGCTGAGTGAGTCATACCCGAGCAACCGATAGTTTCTACCAGACATTCTTCGATAACGCCTTCCTTAACGTTCAGCGTCAGTTTGCAAGTACCCTGTTGAGGAGCACACCATCCCACACCGTGGGTCAAACCTGAAATGTCTTTGATTTCTTTTGCCTGAATCCATTTCCCTTCTTCAGGAATTGGAGCCGGACCGTGATTGGGTCCTTTTGCGACACAACACATGTGTTCAACTTCGTGTGAATAAGTCATATTCGTTACGTTTTTATTGAGTAATAAAAAATAAGTAGTTTCAATGCTTCAGGTTTAAGGGCATTCCCTTAAATCCGCATGCAAAGTTAGTCGTTTTCTTGATTTGTGCAACGGCACACGGCGAACTTTTTGTTACATTTTAATGATATTTTTTACCCTGTCCGCCATTTTGCAATGTCAGCTTGGCAAAATCTTTTTCGTATGTGAAGGGAAAGCTGTATCTTTGCGGCGTGATTTCTATCGTATAATAATCAAACACAGAGACACAGAGGCACAGAGTTTTTTTATGTTTAAGAATACGGAGAGTAAAAAGAAAATATTCAGACTTTGTTTCTCCGTGTCTTTGTGCCTCTGTGTTCAAAAAGAGAAATAATAAGAAGATGGAAGAAACGAAGATTACAGTAAGCGATGAGGCCTTGCGCCGGGCGGCGGGCGAAGGCATGGACGAGTTCTTGCGGGTATTTACCGACCGCTATCTGGAAGTGACGGGCGGGCAGGTCAATGCCGATGCGATGCCTCTGCTTAACGGATGGCAGCATACGCTTTTGGGCTACCGCCTGTTTTGCGAGGAAGTGAACGAAGGCGGCTTCGTGCAGCTCATCCAGAACGGATACGGCCCGTATATTTTCCTCAACCCTTTTGCCAAGGCGATGCGCCTGATGGGGGCAAAGGAATTTTCGAAGCTGGTGTACGAGGCGAAGAAGATTTACGATGCGCATCGGGAGGACTTGGAGCAGGAACGCGATGAGGACGAGTTTATGGCGATGTACGAACGGTATGAGGAGTTCGACGACCTCGAAGAGCAGTTCATGGATATGGAAGAGGAGGTGACCGGACAGGTGGCGCGTTATGTAGACGGGCATCTCGAAGATTTCGCCTTGATTGTAAAAGAAGGGGAATAAGCCTCTCCGAAGTTATCTGTTATGCATTTGCAGACACAGATATAATAAAGGAGATGCAGGCATGCGGACACGGGTAAAAACGCATGCGGTTGCGTAAGCCGATGCAACCGCTTGCGTGGGCGGATGCAGCCGCCTGCGTAAGCCAACGCAGGCAGATGCGTTTTCCGTAGTTTCCCAAGTGCGGGCGGAATGCAGGGAATAAGATTTTGTTTGCAAAAGAATGTTAAACCCGATATCCCCGTGCAGTATTTTCAGCATCTTTGCATTCTAACTAAAAATATTAATCAAATTCATTGTAAAATCAATAAAGGAAGAACATGAAAAAATTTAAATTGGGTGTGCTCGCGATGGCACTGGTATCGATGTTAGGGTTTACGTCTTGCTTGGATAGTGGAGAGACAAGCAATACACGAACTTTTACAGGACCTCTTAGAGTCTCAAATTTTATGGGGCTTTATACACTTTATACTCCTTTTGGCGGTGTATTAACACCTTTGAATCCGGAACTTTTAGAAGGGGTAAATGATTATTCTCAATATACGTGGGCGTTTTATTCGGTTGATTATGATACTCAAGATGAGAACGCGGCCGAGTTGGATGTCACGGTGTTAAGTTATTTTTATGTTAGAGATGGTATAGTAGCAGAAATTGCTCCGGCAGAAGAAAGTAAATTAGCACCTGTCCGTGACGTAAACTTCGATGAGTTCGCTTATAACAACGATGCCCGTGGGATGTTTTATGGCGTAAGTGATTTGTTCGTTCCAATTTATTATTACATGAGAAATGTGGATACGGATGATAAAGATGAAACGAATGCAGAATTGGCAAAGCACCAGTTTACTTTATCTTATAATCCGTCTGAAGATTTTAATGCCTCTACAATGACGTTGCATCTGACACATGTGGTGTCGGATTTGGAAGAAGGCGGGACATTTACGCAAAGTACTGGCAATATACAGCATTTTAATCTTGCCTCTCCATTGGAAACTTATGAGCAGACTTATAATACTAATCCGAGCCGTATTGTCATTTCGTTTGAGCAGAATAGTACGAATAATGACTATGAAAATGCAAATGAGCAAGAGTTCTCGTTTGATTATCAGGCGGTTGTAGATTATTATGAAACATGGGAAAATTCTAATGGTTCTAATGAATAACCGATAGTTTTAAGTGCAAAAGGAAGCCGGACATCTTTTGTCCGGCTTTATTTTTATATATGTGCGTTTATTCCAATCTTTTTTGTACATTTGCAGTTCGAGTATGAAACAAAAATAAGAGAGTTTTGAATTATAAAGGATTATTTCATCAGATATGGACCCTCTTGTCGGCTCCGGGCAAGGCATGGGACGAGATACGGGAGCGTGGAGGAGCGCACGACATCCAGGCAGGGTTTGTTTACCCGTTGATAGGTCTTTGCGGATTGTCCGAGTTCATCGGCGTGTTTATCGGCAGGGAATTTTCTTCGCTGATGTTTCAAGTGGCATTGACGCGATGTTGTGCGGTGGCTGTAGCCTTGTTCGGCGGCTTCTTTCTTTCGGCATACGTGCTGGATAAGCTTGCCGTCCATTGGCTGAAAGCGGGAAGCATGCGTGGAAAGATGCAGGTCTTCACGGGCTATTCGATGGTGGTGACTTTTGTGTTGACTATTGTAAGCGGCTTGTTCTCTATCGCCTTGCTTCATTGGATATTGCAGGTGTACACCGTCTTTGTGGTGTTCGAGGGCGCGCGCCGCTGGCTTATGCTTTCGCAAGCCTGGCAGATACCGTTTACGCTTGTGGCTACGTTGGTTATCCTGTTTTGCCCGATGCTGATAGAATATGTGTTTAATCAATTGTCTGTAATTTTGAATTGAAGATGAAAACAAACGCAAGCAACATAAATATCAAAAACAAACGTGCCTCGTTCGATTATGAGTTTATCGACACCTATACGGCAGGCATCGTGCTGACGGGTACCGAAATCAAGTCTATCCGTCAGGGCAAGGCGAGCCTGGTCGATACGTTCTGTTTCTTTTCGCGCGGCGAGTTGTGGGTGAAGAACATGCACATCGCCGAATACTTTTACGGTTCGTACAACAATCATGCGGCACGGCGTGACCGCAAGCTTTTGCTTACAAAGAAAGAGCTTCGCAAGCTGGAACGTACTTCGGCAGAGCCGGGATTCACTATCGTGCCTACCCGTATGTATATCAACGAGAAGGGGCTGGCAAAGGTGGTCATTGCCCTTGCCAAAGGAAAGAAGCAATACGACAAGCGCCAGAGCCTGAAGGAGAAAGAAGACAAGCGGATGATGGACCGGATGTTTAAACGGTGAGTGTAGAAATGATTTTGAACACAGAGGCACGGAGGCACAGGGTTTGATACTTGGAGCTTTTTTATTAAGAAAAAACTCTGTGGCTTCGTGTCTCTGTGTTCAATCTTATAATAAGAAGCAATGAAAACAATACAAGAACAGATAAACGAACGTATCTTGGTGCTGGACGGGGCGATGGGAACCATGATTCAGCAATACGGACTGACGGAAGAGGATTTCCGTGGAGAACGCTTCCGCGAGGTGCCCGGCATGTTGAAAGGGTGCAACGATGTGTTGTGCCTGACCCGTCCGGATGTGATAGCAGATATACATCGCAAGTATTTGGATGCCGGTGCCGATATTATCGAGACCAATACCTTCAATGCCACCCGTGTGTCGATGGCAGATTATCACTTGGAGGCTTATTGTACGGAAATCAACCGGGAAGCGGCACGTCTGGCACGCCGGCTTGCCGATGAATATACGGCAAAGAATCCGGAGAAGCCGCGTTGGGTGGCAGGGTCGGTAGGCCCTACCAACAAGACCTGCTCGATGAGTCCCGATGTGAACAATCCTGCTTACCGTGCCCTGACCTTCGACGGGCTTGCCGGGGCTTATCTGGAACAGATGACGGCATTGCTGGAAGGTGGGGTAGACACGATTTTGATAGAAACCATTTTTGATACCTTGAATGCGAAGGCGGCTATCTGTGCCGCAGAACAGGCGATGGAGCGATGCGGCCGCAAGGTGCCTCTGATGCTTTCGGTCACGGTCTCGGATACGGGCGGACGTACCCTTTCGGGACAAACGCTTGACGCATTCCTGGCTTCGGTGCAGCATGCCGATATCTTCTCTATCGGGTTGAACTGTTCGTTCGGTGCCCGGCAATTGAAACCCTTCTTGGAACAACTTGCCCGGCGTGCGCCTTATTACATCAGTGCTTATCCCAACGCCGGGCTTCCCAATACGCTGGGACAATACGACCAGACGCCTGAAGAGATGGAAGCCGAAGTAAAGGAATACATTGACGAGGGGCTGGTGAATATCATCGGCGGATGTTGCGGAACGACTGAAGCCTATATCCGGCGGTTTGCTTCGCTGGTGGAAGGCAGAAAACCGCATCAACGGGTCGATGCTTCGAAGTATTTATGGCTTTCGGGCTTGGAATTGCTGGAAGTTACGCCCGAAATCAATTTCGTCAACGTAGGCGAGCGGTGTAATGTGGCAGGTTCGCGTAAGTTCCTTCGGCTGATTAATGAAAAAAAATACGAGGAAGCTTTGTCCATCGCCCGCAAGCAGGTGGAGGACGGAGCGTTGGTGATTGACATCAATATGGACGACGGTTTGCTGGATGCTGTTCAAGAGATGACCACCTTCCTGAACCTCATCGCATCGGAACCCGATATCGCGCGCGTACCTATTATGATAGACTCGTCCAAGTGGGATGTGATACTTGCCGGACTGAAATGCGTGCAGGGCAAAGGCATTGTCAATTCCATTTCGTTGAAAGAAGGCGAAGCGGTCTTTATCGAACGTGCCCGTACCATCAAGCGTTATGGCGCGGCGGTTATCGTCATGGCTTTTGATGAGAAAGGGCAGGCAGATACTTACGAACGGAAGATTGAAGTATGTAGCCGTGCCTATCGCATCCTGACGGAACAGGTGGGCTTCCGTCCGCAAGACATTATCTTCGACCCCAATGTGCTGGCGGTAGCTACGGGGATGGAAGAACATAACAATTATGCCGTCGACTTTATTCGTGCAACCGGATGGATCCGGAAGAACCTGCCGGGAGCACATGTCAGCGGGGGAGTGAGCAACCTGTCTTTTGCCTTCCGGGGAAATAATTACATCCGCGAGGCAATGCATGCCGTGTTCCTTTATCATGCGATTGCGCAAGGCATGGATATGGGCATCGTCAATCCGGCATCTTCGGTGCTTTATACCGATATTCCTGCCGATATTTTGGAACGTATCGAAGACGTGGTGTTGAACCGCCGTGCCGATGCAGCCGAACGGTTGATAGAAATGGCGGAGAAGCTGAAGGCGGAGAAAGAGAATGCCGGAGCCGTGCAAGGAGCAGAGACACATCTGGCGTGGAGAAACGGCACGGATGTAGATTCGCGTTTGCAATACGCATTGGTGAAAGGCATCGGTGATTATCTGGAAGAAGACTTGCAAGAGGCTTTGCATACATACCCCGATGCGGTGAGTATCATCGAAGGCCCGTTGATGGAAGGCATGAACCGGGTAGGGGAGCTGTTCGGTTCGGGCAAGATGTTTTTGCCTCAGGTGGTAAAGACGGCACGCACGATGAAGAAGGCGGTATCCATCTTGCAGCCTTACATCGAAGCGCAGAAGAAAGAAGGGGCGAAGAAGGCAGGAAAGGTGTTGGTAGCTACGGTAAAAGGTGATGTGCACGACATCGGGAAGAATATCGTGTCGGTCGTGATGGCGTGCAACAATTACGAAATCATTGACCTGGGTGTGATGGTTCCCGCCGAGAAGATTGTAGAAACGGCGATACGTGAGAAAGTCGACATCGTAGGATTAAGCGGATTGATAACCCCTTCGTTGGAGGAAATGGTGCATGTGGTGCGCGAGCTCGACCGTGCCGGCGTGCATATTCCGGTGATGATTGGAGGGGCTACGACTTCAAAGCTTCATACGGCACTGAAGATAGCTCCGGTCTATCACGGGCCGGTAATTTATATGAAAGATGCATCGCTGAATGCTCCCGTTGCCGCCCGCTTACTGAATCCGGCAACGCATGATGCTTTTGTAAAAGAATTGGCAGGCGAATATGAGGCACTGCGTGAAGGCAACAAAGAGAAGCAGGTAAAGTTTGCATCGCTGGAAGAAGCCCGGAAAAACAAGTTGGAGCTTTTTTAAATGAAGAATTAAGAATGAAGAATGCCATTCGGCTGAAGACAATTCTTCATTCTTAATTCAAAAAGTTTTTCCGCTTGCGCCAATGTTTCCGGTTTTCCGATATCTATCAGGTGAAGATTTTGTGCTATGTATCCACCGATGCGTGCTTCTTTGCAGGTTTGAAGATAGAAGTCGGTAATGGAAAATTTCCCGGTCCAATGTCCGTCCATGTAACGGAAGAGGGAAGGGGAGATAACGTGGATTCCGCTGAAGGCATACGCTTCGTGTTGTTCGGGATGATAGACAAAACCGTTGGGCTTGGTTTGCAGGGTCTGTTTGTTTATCCAGCCGCAAAGGCGGGCATTGTCTTTATCGAACAACAAGTAGCGTGAGGTTTCCCGTTGGCTGACCAATAAGGTTGCATCGTTTGTGCTTTGCCGGTGATAATCGTATAAGGCTTTCAGGTCGGTGTCTGACAATATATCCACATTATGCACCAAAAAAGGCTCATTGCCGCTAAAGAAAGGAATGGCTTTCTTGATGCCTCCGCCCGTATCCAGCAATTCTTCTCTTTCATCACTGATATGGACCGTAATGCCGAAGTTCTGGTGGGCTTGCAGGAAGCTGATGATTTGTTCGCCAAAGTGGTGGATATTGATGACGATTTCAGTAAATCCGGCTTGCTTTAGCTTTAGGATGACATGTTGCAGCATGGGGATTCCGTTTACAGGAACCAATGCTTTGGGTATTCGGTCGGTCAAGGGCTTGAGCCGGGTTCCCAGCCCGGCGGCAAATATCATGGCTTTCATGGCATCTTAATAGTTATAAGTAATATTTTGTTCCCGGTGAATCACTTCCACCCTCACTCCAAATTGCTCGTGGATGTGTCGGGCGGTATGTTCGGCTGCATAAACCGAGCGGTGTTGTCCGCCTGTACATCCGAAACAGATGCTCAGGTAGGTAAAACCTCTTTCCAGAAAGCGTTGCACATGGGCATCGGCCAGTGCGTATACGTGTTCTAAGAAGGTCAGTATCTCTCCGTCTTCTTCCAGGAACCGGATAACCGGCTCATCGCGTCCGGTCAGTTGCTTGTAGGCATCGTATTTGCCCGGATTATGGATGGCACGGCAATCGAATACATATCCGCCTCCGTTTCCGGACGGGTCTTCCGGAATCCCTTTCTTATAGGAAAAGCTCATGACCCGCACCGTAAGCTTGCGCTTGTTCAGTTCGGTGGCATATACGGGAAGCCTGGTTAATTGTTTCAGCACTTTGCATAGGTAAGGATATGCCGGAAAATCCTCTTCCAATAATTGGTCCAGGTTTTCGATGGCATACGGGATGCTTTGCAGGAAGTGCGGCTTCTGTTCAAAATAACCACGGAATCCGTAGGCACCCAATACTTGTAAGGTGCGGAAGAGGACGAATTGCCTTAACTGTTCCCTAAAGTAGGATTCGGGCATGGGGCAATAGGCATGAAGGGCGTCCAAGTAGTCGTGTATCAGCTCTTCACGTAAATGTTGCGGGAATCGTGCTTTGGCTTGCCATAAGAATGAAGCCACATCGTAATAAACGGGTCCTTTCCGTCCGCCCTGAAAGTCGATGAAGTAAGGTTTCCCTTCCCGTATCATTACATTACGGCTTTGGAAGTCGCGGTACATGAAGGTGGAAAATGTATCGGCAAGCAATACTTGCGTCATGTTTTCGAAATCGTCTTCCAGTAAATTTTCCTGAAAGTCAATGCCCGTGGCTTTTAGGAAGCAATATTTGAAATAATTCAAGTCCCACAGGATGCTGCGCCGGTTGAATTCAGCTTGCGGGTAGCAGACGGAGAAATCCATGTCTTCCGCTCCTTCGAATTGTATGCGTGGAAGCAGGCGGATGGTTTGTTTCAGCAAGGATTTTTCTTCGTTGCTGAATGTACCTGTTGTACGTCCGTGCCCAATGGCTTGAAACAGGGAGATGTCTCCCAGGTCTTCTTGCAAGTAAGCCATGGCATCGTCGGTTTGGGCATAAACGTGCGGAACGGGCAACCCTTTTGCCTCGAAGTGTTGTGCCATGTACAAGAAAGCACGGTTCTCGGCTTCCGATGTGCCGTATACGCCTATCAGTTGCGGGTTTCCTTTCAGGCGGTAATAATTGCGGTTAGAGCCTGCGCCAGCCAATGGTTCGATGTCTTCGGGGAGATGTCCGGTATATGTTTGGTACAGTGTTTGTATGTTTTCTTGATGCATAAGTCGTATAGGGGTTTCAGAGTTCGTTTTGTGCAAGGATGGCTTTCAGCTCGGCATCGGTCAGGTTTTCACATTCGGATTTGTCGTATAATGTGAGCAGCAATATATCTGCTTTATCCGATGTAACAAGTAAGGTCAGTGTAATGACTCTTGCCCCACCGCTTTTACCTTTCCCTTTCGAAGTAATAGACATTCTGATTTTGTGTAGTCCTTTACCTAGATCAGTACCTTGATATGGATTCTCATGTAATGAAGCAACAAGCAGATTTACGTCTTCTTTTAAAGATCGGTAACGTTTGCTGAGGCGTTTGAGTTCTTTTAGGAAATAGGGAGTCGGTTTTACATTATAGTTCATGATATACTTCTTCCCATGTTTGTAGTTGCAATTTTCCATCTTTATAGTGCTTTGCTTCTTGGCAAGCTTGATTGAATCCTTCTTTCAGTTCTTCTTTCGTGCGATAGGGCACAATGTCTTCTGCCAATGTATCAGTGGCGGTAAGGGGCTGTGCTTTCTCTTTTTGGATAGCAAGCTTCCTGATATAGTCCAATGCTTTCTTCATGCAGTTTTCATCATCGGCGATGTAACTCAACTGGCGGAACAGTTCCGCATTGATGCTTTTGGTACTCATGTGGGTATCTCCTTCTCCTTATTTATATATGCTTTCCGGCAAAGGTAGTGAAATTTTTCCTGAATAAAAAAAGAGTTACCCGATTTCTCGGATAACCCTTCTTAGGTAGCCCGTGGGAGAATCGAACTCCCCTTTCAAGAATGAAAATCTTGCGTCCTAACCGATAGACGAACGGGCCATCTTTCTTTTCTGCCTTGGCAGATGTCGTTTTTGGAAGTAGCCCGTGGGAGAATCGAACTCCCCTTTCAAGAATGAAAATCTTGCGTCCTAACCGATAGACGAACGGGCCATCCTTTGTCGTGTTGAGAAGGTGTTTCTCGAACACGGGTGCAAAGGTACGCATTATTTTTGAATTTGCAAGCGTTTGCGGTGTTTTTTTGATAAAAGTCCACATTTTGCCATTAAGTACCTATGTTTGCAGAACGAAGATATGCTTTATGGGCAATATCAGATAACTGCTATGGCTTGAGGAGATAACTGAAACGGCAAGGTAATATATCTTCGGTTAGCGCATCATGGTTTCAGTTGGTTGAAGGCATTCATTTATATGTGCGGATAAAAATGTGCTAATGCATTGGAGGTTTATTCCCGCATTAGCACATTCCTATATCCCGCATTATTTATTCAGTTCATTCACTTCTGCCAGGCTCTTGTTTATTTCCTCATCGCTCAGGCTATAATTGGTGAGATTGCCTGCCAGGTATTGGTCGTAAGCGCTCATGTCGATCAAGCCGTGTCCGGAGAGGTTGAAAAGAAGCACTTTCTCTTCGCCGCTTTCTTTGCATTTCAATGCTTCATTAATGGTGGCAGCGATGGCGTGGCATGATTCCGGTGCCGGAATGATGCCTTCTACTTTGGCGAAAAGGCAGCCGGCTTTGAACGAATCCAATTGTTGGATGTCGACGGCTTCCATGAGGTTGTCTTTTATCAGCTGCGATACGATGACACCAGCTCCGTGATAACGCAAGCCTCCGGCATGGATGTTGGCAGGGGTAAAATTGTGTCCCAATGTGTACATCGGAAGCAGCGGGGTATATCCGGCTTCGTCTCCATAGTCGTATTCGAATTTGCCTCGTGTCAGTTTGGGGCATGATGCCGGTTCGGCTGCAATGTATCGGGTTTTCTTTCCTTCCAGGATGGTGTGCCGCATGAACGGGAAAGCGATGCCGCCGAAGTTGGAACCTCCGCCGAAGCAGGCGATGATGGCATCGGGATATTCGCCTGCCATTTCCATTTGCTTTTCGGCCTCCAGTCCGATGATGGTCTGATGGAGAGTGACATGGCTTAATACAGAGCCTAAAGTGTATTTGCAGTTAGGTGTCGTGCGTGCCAGTTCTACTGCTTCAGAAATAGCTGTACCCAGTGAACCTTGGTGGTTGGGGTATTTGGTCAGGATGTCTTTTCCTGCGCGGGTTGACATGGAAGGTGAAGGAGTCACCTGTGCGCCGAAAGTCTGCATGATGCTGCGCCGGTATGGTTTCTGCTCGTAGCTGATTTTTACTTGATATACGGCTGCTTCCAGTCCGAATACGTTGGCTGCATACGACAGGGCTGCTCCCCATTGTCCGGCTCCTGTTTCGGTTGTGATATTGCTTACTCCTTCTTTTTTTGCAATAATAGGCTTGTGCCAGTGCCGAATTCAGCTTGTGCGAGCCGATTGGGCTGACACTTTCATTTTTGAAATAGATGTGGGCAGGGGTGTCTAATGCTTTTTCCAGTCCGTATGCACGTACCAGCGGGGTGCTCCGGTAGTATTTGTACATGTCGCGCACTTCCTCGGGTATCTCGATCCATGTATCTGTTTGGTTCAATTCCTGCTGGCAAAGTTCTTTGGCGAAGATAGGGTAAAGGTCTTCGGGTTTGAGCGGTTCTTTGGTAGCAGGGTTTAAGGGAGGCAGCGGTTTGTTTATCATATCTGCCTGAATGTTGTACCAGAAGCGTGGTATTTCGTCTTCGGGTAAGATGAATCTTTTCTGTTTATTGCTCATAATGACTTACATTTTTAAATGTTTTGCCAAAAATAGGTAAAAAAGTGAAACTATGCAACCTCTTTTACGAAAATTTCTTCCAGAAGGGGCTAATCTTGTTTCAATCGTCCACCCAAAGCAGGTCGCTCATGATGCCGTCGGACACGAAGACACCTTGTTCGGTAAGCTTCAGGAAATCGCCGGTCTGTTGTAAAGTATGTTGTTGTAAATGGGGTGTGGCAAGGTGGATACAATAATCGTATAGTTTTTCTCCGAAACCGGTCTTGAGCCTGGTCAGGGACATGCCCCACATGGTGCGCAGGCTGGTAATGATAAAATCATTGTAGCGGGTGTAGAGGTCGAGCTCTTCTTTTTCAAAATCAGGCTTATGGTTTTCGATGCCTGTTATGTATTTTTCAAGCGATGCGATGTTCCATTGGCGTGACGTGCCGTTATATGAATGGGCAGAAGCTCCGCAGCCTAGGTATGTTTTGCCTGTCCAATAGCTGGAGTTATGGCGTGAATATTTGTCGGGCAGGCAGAAGTTGGATATCTCATAATGTTCGTATCCGGCGTTTTTCAGTGTATGAATCAGTTCGGTGAATAGGTTTACGCTCAAGTCTTCGTCTATTTCGTTTACCCGATGCTGTTCGCGGAGTTTCCAGAGGGGTGTTCCTTCTTCGTAAATCAGGTGGTAGGCAGAGATGTGTTCGGGATGCAGGGTGACGGCTTGCTTCAGGTCGGCTTGCCATGTGGCGAGTGTTTCTCCCGGCAATCCGTACATCAGGTCGATGCTGATATTTCCGAAACCGGCTTCCCGGCAGTTCCAGAATGCCTCCAAGGCTTGTCGGGCATTGTGCCGGCGTTGCAGGACAGACAGGGTGGCATCGTTGAAGGTCTGTATCCCCATGCTCAGGCGGTTGAAGGGGAAGTGCCGGAGCATCCGGATATAGGTGGGGTGTAAATCGTCCGGATTGGCTTCGATGGTGATTTCGGCATCGGGGCGGATGCTGTAATGATGATATAGGGTGTCGAACAGTGCTTCGAAATGTTTCTTCTGCAATTGTGAAGGTGTTCCTCCGCCCATGTAGACGGTCTCGATTTCTTCATCTTCAAGATAATCTTTCCGTTGTTCCAGTTCAGCGCATAATGCTTCGATGTATCGGTCTGTCTGTCCGCTTTGGGTCGTCGAAAAGAAATCGCAATAGATGCACCGCCGTTTGCAGAAGGGGATGTGTAGATAGATGCCTGCCATGAAAAAAAGTAAAAAAAATGTCATTCTGAACGAAGTGAAGAATCTCGTGTACATCTGTGGATGTGAGATCCTTCGCTTTGCTCAGGATGACAATTCTTATGTAAGTGTTATTTTATATTCTTACCATTATTCGCCACAGATAGCAGCTACACCCGGCAATACTTTGCCTTCGATGGCTTCCAGCAATGCACCGCCACCGGTAGAGATGTAAGATACCTGGTCTGCCATGCCGAACTTGTTGATGCAGGCTACAGAGTCGCCACCGCCAATCAATGAGAACGCGCCGTTCTTGGTAGCTTCTGCAATGGCTTCTGCAATGGCTTTCGAACCGCCTGTGAAGTTATCGAATTCGAATACGCCGGCAGGACCGTTCCACAGGATAGTCTTGGCATTTACGATAGCGTCTCTGAATGCCTTGCGGCTTTCGGGACCTGCATCCAGTCCTTCCCAGCCTTCCGGTATGTCATTAGCCGGACAAACTTGTGTGTTGGCATCGTTCTTGAAGTCATCAGCTGCGATGCAGTCGGTACCCAATACCAGGTTCACGCCTTTTTCCTGTGCTTTCTTGATGATGTCGAGAGCCAGGTCGAGCTTGTCATCTTCGCAGATAGACTTACCGATCTTGCCGCCTTGAGCCTTAGCGAAAGTAAATGTCATACCGCCGCACAGAATCAGGTTGTCTACCTTATCCATCAGGTTTTCGATGATACCGATTTTGGTAGATACTTTCGAACCACCCATGATAGCGGTGAACGGGCGTTTGATGTCTTTCAATACGTTATCAACGGCTTTCACTTCTTTTTCCATCAGGTAGCCCAGCATCTTGTGGTCTGCATCGAAATAGTCGGCGATAACGGCTGTAGAAGCGTGTTTGCGGTGAGCCGTACCGAATGCATCCATTACGTAGCAGTCTGCATACGAAGCCAATGTCTTGGCGAAATCTTTCTGGCGGGCCTTCATTTCTTTCTTAGCGGCTTCGTAAGCAGGGTCTTCTTTTTCGATGCCTACGGGTTTGCCTTCTTCTTCGGGATAGAAGCGGAGGTTTTCCAGCAACAATACTTCGCCCGGTTTCAAGGCTGCGGCTGCATCCTGTGCTTTGGCGCAGTCGGGAGCGAACTGAACCGGAGTGCCCAGAGCTGCTGATACAGCATCAACAATCTGGCTCAACGAATATTTGGCGTTTACTTTGCCTTTGGGCTTGCCCATGTGCGACATGATAATCAAGGCACCGCCGTCAGCCAAGATTTTCTTCAGGGTAGGCAGGGCGCCACGGATACGAGTGTCATCGGTAATCTTACCATTTTCGTCCAAAGGTACATTGAAGTCCACGCGGACGATTGCCTTCTTTCCGGCAAAGTTGAATTTGTCAATAGTCATCATAGTCTCAATATTTTTTGTTTAAAGTGTTTGCTTTTTCAGATGCACCGCAAAGTTAAGAAAAAAAACTATCCGACATGTATTTCACCCGATTATTTTCTGCCTCTTTGTTATTTTGTTTTAAAAAAGCGAGCTGTGGGCTGACAGGTAGTGTCATCTCCGCTATTGTTCCGCCGGATTATATGAAGGTTTCCTGTTGCAAGGGAAGTCTTTTATCCTCAGAGTCATGCAAGTCTGCCTCGGCATTTTCTCCCTTGATTCTTTCAAGCTCGTCTTGATAGTGTTCCCATGCCATCAAATCCTCGTGCCAGCTTTCCAATTCTTCCAAATCGTCCATAATCCTTTATTCTATAATTTGCCAATACCCTTGCTTCCTACCTCCTATACGTTTCAGCAAGCCAAGTTCCTGGAGGCGGGAAAGATTGTACTTTACACCATCCTCTGTAATGTTAGAAAGGTTCTCGCTTATCTCTTTTCGGGTCGCTTCCGGATGTTCTTTTAAGAATGACAGCATCGCTTGTTGTTGTTCTGTTAGGTTTTTATGGTATCCTTTTGGGTAGTCTTTTGGGTAGTCTTTTGGGTAGTGCCTTGGTCGTTTTGGGTAGTAGCCCTTTCCGGGTACTCAAACTTAAAAGTCGTCCATATACCCGAAGCATCATAACGGAACTCAGGCGTGGAGAAACCATCATTCTTACAAGCCGTGATGATACGCTCAATGCCGCGTCCCCATGCCTCAATCTCACCTGCACGGAAGAACGTATTGGCAATATCCGGGTTGTAAGGCATACTTCGATGTGAAGACAATAAGGTTTCCACAGTCCACCCTTCGGGCAACACTCCACCGTTTATTATCTCCAACTTATTCTCATACACGCGGATTTGGATGGGAGAAGGTTCAGCATAGTCTTTGTTGATACAGGCATTCAATAACGCCTCACGCAAAGCCTCACGAGGCATAGGCAATGTCTCTATCCGTTGGATGCCTTCGTAGGTAATGATGGCTTTCATGTATTTGGTGCACAGTAAGTCCATTAGTTTCAGGATTTGTTGGAACAGATTGCCATGCACTTCGTCTTGATATACCAGATCCATGCCTTCACGGAAGAAACCGACCTTTACAAATGCTCCGGTCACATACTTTTCTGGGTCGGGATGGAACAGCAAGGCAGCGGCACGTTTCAGGTAACTGCCCTCATAAAGCCGGAGTTTCTCTAACAAACCGTGATTATTATCCATCAAGTCCTCATCTTCCATGCGTCCGCTTCGCTTGGCATACTTGCGGAACAAATCGAATGTAGCATTATCCAAGTCTTCCGCTTTCAGATAAGGCTCAGGCACACCGTCCCAAGTCTTTTTCCTTGCTTGCGAAGCATGAAGCGGTCGAGTGCAGCCCCTTTCAGTTCCTGATTGGTCGCACCGCTCCGTTGGTAATACTTTCCGCGAAAACTGATGGGATAAGGATAAGCCTCTGTCACAATCTCCAGATATTGCTTTCCATCTTTCTCTTTCAGATTGACATCCACCAAGATACCCATCATATCGCGTACCTTGTTCGGGATGTCCTCCATCAACTTCTTGACATCCTGTACACCGCACACTTCACCATTATCGCACAGTCCTATATACAGCGTACCACCTTGTGCATTGGCAAAGCCACAAATCCATTTCTGGTATTCGTCGCGCCAAGATTCTTTGAATTCTATGTTTTGAGATTCGATGTTCATAATAAAGATTCTTTTTCTTTCATGAGTAAAATTGATAAATCAAATAATTCTTTAGAATTAGATAATAAAGAAAACGATAAAGAATCTACCATTTTCATTATGTCATCTATGTCTTGAGTGCATCTATCTATTCTGACCAATATAATTGTTAATTCATTGCGTGCATTAACTTCGTCATTTTTGTATTCTTCTATTTTGATGATATCTTTTTCTATTTTTAATAGTTGTCTGGCATTATAAATTATTTTTTGCAAAATCTTGCTCCTTTCCCAATCCGATCGATTTTGCTCCATTCTAAATATTATATCCATTTGTTTGTCTAATAAATCTGACGTTCTGTCGAGATTTTATCCAACACTCATAATACTTTCTTTCTATTTCGGATTTATTTTGTTTAGTATCAAATTGGAATATGTATCTCAATTGTAAATCATACGAATATATTTGGGACTTTTTATTTGCAATTTCTTTTTTTGCTAACGTAGAATCTGATGGACTCATATAAGTTGTAAATCCTTTAGACGTTACTACGTTTAGCAATTCAAGATTATGCTTCAAACATTCATTATAATCATTTATCTGTTTTCTTCTATCTTGTTCTTTCAGTAAATTGTATTGCTGATTTATAGCTTTCTCGCTGTTTCGATTACTATATATGATTGCCAAATAGCCTACGATCGCAGCAAATGCACCTCCGCAATATCCTCCCCAAAAGTTCAACCAACTATCTGTTGTTAAATTTGTACTTATCAAATCTCCATAAGATAATGATATGTTAATGATGTAAGCTACCAGTATAGCCAATACTATTATACTGCCTATAATATAAAAGTCTTTCTTTATCATCTTGTGTTTATTTCAATATATTATTTCTATTATGCCTGTTATTGGCCTTAGTTTTTGACATATTTTCTAAAAGCAGATATAGTCTGAAATATGCCATATGCTATAAATATTTTTCCTAAAAAATAACTAATCACGCCCATGATACAGGTAAAAATATTTGGATTAGACTTGAAGAATGATATTAAATCATCTATCCCATTAGGTAGCCAAAAATACTTTAGAATATTTTCCCAAAAGAAATATTTTGCCATAAAGTCATCTTGACATAAGTAAAAGATAAAATAGAAAATAAGACAACTAATAATAGTAAACATTACACCTCTAATCCAACTTAGACCATGATTATTCGATAGTTTATTCAACCATAGCATTAATAAATCAGAAGCATTCTCTTTCCAATTTAATGTGCGTTGATACGCATCCAACTCATATGACTTAAATGTAAGTGCTTGAATTCTATCCTTATTATCTTCTGCACAATATTTTAATTGACGATATATTTCCCGCTTTTTAATCCAATAACGTTCATCCACTGTTGGATAAGGGACAATTCTTTCAGGTGAAGGCCATTTGAGATTGGTGTATTTTATTCCGATTAAAGATGAATCTAATATTTGGATATTAGTAAAAGAGGCTAAATCTGAACCATCAAAAATCATATTTCCCATATAAGTTGGCCCTAAACAGGCAAAGTATGATTTATCATCGGGTAAATACGAACTTAAATGCAGAAATGAAGTTGTTCCCCAATTTATGTAATCTAAAAATATTATTGTATGAGCTGATACAGCAATAAATCGTAAATCTGCATTTTTATTAAATCCCCTTAATGTAAGACTATCTTGTAATTGAAATCCAATAAACGAAATTTCACCTAACAATTGAGGAGTTACAGTAATGTCAATAGAATCAAAAAACACATCATGTTTGGCTGTAAAACGAGCTTGTTCCTTTATTGTTATATCTTTTATGACTATCTTTCCTTTGGATTTTTTTTTGTGTTCACTGCTATATTCACAATTAACTTTCGATTCAAAAATAGTTCTTTTAATATAGAATATTTTACTATGAATGAGTGCTATGTTTGTATCTTGTTGAATAGTGGAAGAAATTATATTTAACTCGCTAACAAAAGCAGAATCTTTAATGTCCAATGAAACCAATTTGGAACTTATTATATTCAATTTTCCATAAGATATTCTGTTAACATATAATTTATTAATTTCTGATTCGTGTATATTTATACGAGAACTCTCCAATTGTTTCCACATACATGAATCCAATAATAAGCTACTTATTCGAGATTTTGATATATTAATATTGTCACAAGTGCAACAACAAATCTTACAATCAGTTATGCATGTGTTATCAATATCGATAAGGAAGTTATATTCTTGGATGCTGTTTTGACCTATATGTAATGTGTTGATTTGAGAATTGGAAAAACTTAAATGAAGTTCTCTAAAGAGAACTTCATTATGTATGCTTACTGTAAAGAAAGACCCATTAATACGACACTCTTGAAATTTAAAACTTCGTAAAGATGTGATATTACTAATAAACACATTGTTTTTAAAGGTACAGTTCGAATAAACTGTATCTTCAAATGAATCATTAATTTCCACATCTGTTTCAAAAATCTGCTCAGAAATAGTTCTCATAATTTCATTCCTCAAACTTCAATTTTGGTAACCTTCTCACAATCTCCACCGTCTGCACCGACACATTAATCATGCGGAGCAGGAGGTTGAGAATGTATTTCTCATCGTTATGCTCACGTGCCCAGTCGTTCGGGTCGTTGGTGATGCCACTTTTCTTGTCTGTGGTGATGGCATAACGTTCCATTATCCACTCGATAGCAGATTTGCCATTAACCACATATTCGTAGGCTTCGGTAGGAATGCCAGTAATGGTAATGGAATGGTTATAATGGATAACACTCTTGTCGGATGTCTTACTATCAATTTTGCCGAAACGCATTTTCTCTACGTGATAGTTCATCTTGTCTCCTTTGTTTGTCAGCGGTGCGAACTGGACTATACATTTTCGATAAGGCTCTATCGTTTCATAATTCAAATGTAGGTCGGCAAGCTCACGTCCGGCTTTGCTGAACGTCCAGAAGTCGTCCGCCTTTTCCACCAACGGCAGGCGAGGCAAGGACTTTTTCAAATCTGTGGCAAAGGTGGTACGATAGTCGGGTGAATGGAGCAGCCCGTAGACGTAATAGAAGATGTCTTCTTTCGTCACTTTGTAGCCGTATTGCTTACGGGCTGTATTTAATATCCAATCGGTCACTCCGTCTTTACGCACATATCTGTCCATCGGCTTTTCCGCTCCCTGATTGAACAGGTCGGCAATATCAGCATCACTACTGTCATACCAATAGAGAGGGAAACATTGTGACTTTTCTACCAAATCTAAACATGGAATACAATTAGTAATAATTGCTGAGAAATCTTTACTTGATCCAATACCAGATACACAACAAGGTTTTTATGGGTAGAAGTAGGGAAGAGTTTAGGTGAGAGACCTATGCTTTCAATAAGTTCTGTTGCGAAATATATATTTTGCTTTTGGAATGGGCGATATAATCCCACATTCAATTTCTCTTTTTCATATTGAATAAGTATATTCCTTTCTCCGTGTGGTGATAAATGTACTAAAATCTGTTAAGTCCGCTGGTGCAGCTTTTCTAATGGAATGAAAGCGACTAAATTTGCAAGAAAAGCCATATGCTGCTAAGTCAATTTGAAGGTCGTTTTCCGACGGAAGAATCCTGCGTGTCTTATTTTAGAGACATTCGCATCATCCAAGGCGTTTCCTGCCCTAATTGCGGTGTCAAAACTGATAAGTGGCTGCAAGGGAGAAAAGCGTTTCAGTGTACAAAATGCGGTTGCGGCATTCCCTTGACCAAGGGGACGGTAATGGAACACAGCAAGTTGTCCCTTCGTACTTGGTTCTATGCCATGCACCTTATGACGTCCATCAAGCAGGTGCTTTCCGCAAAAGAAGTCCAGCACCAGCTGCGGATAGAACAATACCCTCCCGTGTGGCTTATGATGATGAAGTTGAGGAACATCATGGGAAAGCGGGATTCCATATACCAATTGTCGGATGAAGTGGAGCTCGATGAGGCGTTCTTTCCGATACGGATTCCTGAAGAGGCGCGCGGTGAGAAAATCAAGCGCGGGGCAGGAAGCCAACAGCAAGCCAAAGTGCTTGTCATCGTTGAAAGCAAGCCTGTCGAGCAATACTTGTCCGAGGCAACGGAGCAATCCATAGGAAAAGCATCCAAATTGGCTAAAAAAGCGGAAAGGCAAAGCATCGGAAAGGTTGTCCATTACATAAAGATGTTTGTGATTGACAATCTGAGTGCTGACACGTTGGACAAAATAGTACGTAAACACATTGACAAGGATACGGTCATCGTTTCAGACGGTTCCTCCTCGCACATAAACTTCGAAGGGTACTTCAAAGGGTATGAACGGCATGTTGAGAGCAATGTGGATTCTGTTGTCAAGACTCATTTGCCTTGGGTGCATGTTGTCATAGGACGCTGCCGAAGTGGCATTGCTGCCATTCATGGTGAGGTTGACAAGCAGTTCTTGCAACTTTACTTGAATGAATTCTGCTGGAAATTCAACAGAAGATTCTTCAAAGATTCATGCGACCCGAAATATGACCTGTTTGATAGGTTGGTTAAGATTGCCGCCATTTACACATCGGACATCAAATGGAGAGACTACTACTTACCGGACGATGAAATCGTTTAAGGTTTGTTAGTACATTTATCACCACACAGAGATTCCTTTTAGCATAGTTACGCAAAGCTCTGGTCCAACTTATTTTAGTGTCATCAGTGTCAATAAAATCTTCTACCGATAAATTCTTATCAACCTTTACCGCATCATTATATGCTTCCCTTTGACGATTATAAAAATCAATCATTGACCGCATATTATTTTCAAGTGTTCGTTGAGAAGCATTGTAAACCCACGCATCTCTATTGGTAGCTACACCAATAGCATACATTTCAAAGAAACTTTTCTGCCCCTTTGCAAACTTCTTTTCAGGCTCAATAGGGATAAACAGCTTGAACATTTCGTTACGGTGATTAATCCAATCTCCATGTTCGTTGGGCTCAAGGATAGTCCAAGGGATACGCTCCACGCTCCCGAATTGCTTGATGATGCGCAGTTTGTCTTCGCGGCTGAGGTAGTCGCCGATGTCGTGATAATGTATCTTAGCTTTATTCATAATTATCTTATTTAGTAGCATTAGCACTTCTCAGTTACATGCCAGTTACATGACATTAAGGCCAATACGTGCTGATTCACAACAAATTATCATTTCAATACATCTTCTCAGTTACATGCCAGTTACATGGTCACTATGCCCAATAAGGGATATAGTTGTGCCGGTACACTCCCTCTTGGCTTTCCTCCTTTATGAGTTTCGCCTCCAAGGTGTCTTTTATGATTCTCGAAGCCATGGGATAATTCTTGTCCTCTATGCCAAGTCGTGCCCTCAATGACTGATTGTTCATTTTCTCGTTGGACACATACTTCAAGCAAGCGTGTTGATAACAAGCCCTGATGCGCTCTGCCTTATCTATTTCTGCAAACTTCCTATAAGAATACACGGTAACAGTTGTTCTGTTTTCTTGAACCTGAAAGCGCAATGGCGGTAATTGATAAAGTTCAATACTGAAAACCGTTTTATCCATTCCGCTTCCTTTTTCTTCGCATATACCCATTCTTCGCATAATATCGGCTAAAGAATCGTTTCTTGACTGATACTCATCAATAAAACGCTCTACACTAATAAGAGGCTGCCCCGGATTGGATATTTCAATCCGGTCTGCATATATTTCAATCATCGGGAATCCTTGTTCCGAAAAATCCTGATGGATAAGCATATTGGCCGTCAGCTCTCTCACGGCAATCTTCGGATACATACGTGCCTCCCTTCTCAACGCCTGCCCTATTTCTTCATTGGCAGGAAGCTGGCTGTTTACCCATTCCACCATTTCTTCAAAGACGATGGCATAACCTTTGTCAAAAGGACGTTCCCGGGTCGTACCTATTTTGTTCTTCCCTTTGTACACAATGGCTCTTACCATTTTTCGCTTCAGTTCATCAAAATCAGACAACCTTTTCGCAAATAGAATGGCACCGAGTTCAGTAATGCCATAGCCGACTTCACCTTTGACAATAAAATGTTCTGATAGGAATCTGTCCAAGATGCCGGTTGTATCTTGAGGCATAGGCAAGTGCAACCTGTCGAAATAAGTCTCTATATTTAAATAAGAAACCACCTCCTGAGGAGACAAGCCTTTTTTAAGGACGATTTTTTCCAAAGGTTTTTGACTACCTTTCCAGATTTTCGCTTCTTTATCCGGATAATCTTTCAACTTTCGGGTAGTGCTACCTACTCTGACATATTCTTCATGCAAAAAACTTACAGGGCGATTGGTGGTTGCCGGTATCTTGAATATACAGACATGCCCTTTATCTTCATAATCAAAATCATCAATGATTTCAAAATCAATGCGTGGATTTAACCGCATAGAAAGCCATGATTCCAATTCTTCATTACCTACTTTCTTACGTGTGGCATATAAGTCTGTCCCTATCACATCGTGAGTCCCATCATCAATACCAAATACAATATATCCGAAAGGCATATTGCACAGATAAGCACTGTTGGACAACGCAGAGATTCGTTCTCCTATTTCCTCTTTGGAGTGGAAGTTATGCTTAAACTCTACCCACTCTGTTTCCTTGGATTTTGCAGTCAATGCATCTACCAGTTTCTTGAAATCTATATATTCCATAATCCGATCATTCTCATTTCTTTACTAATATTGTTATAGCTATTGGAGTGCGAGAACCCGAACCAAATATCTTACCACCTTCTTTACGAGAAAGTTCTCCACTGGTACGTTGATTTCCCCTTAAATTAAATACATAAATGGAAGAAAACTCACGCTCAAAACATTTGCGCATACCGTCCAGCCCATTGGCATCCAGCCAAGCGCCATTAGTCACAAAACCGATAATCCCACCTCCTTTTTTTTCATTCAAACGGTCAGAAGCCCAACGAAAAGCTTTCACATAACTATCGTATGCCGACTTATTCAGATTGGCTTCCGATTGCGCTACGTAAGTCGTTTCAATGTGTTTCTCCAATCTCGGATACGACTGGTTCTGCGCATTATCATTGGCAGATTTTTGTCCAATGGAATAAGGAGGATTACCCACAATAACTGTAATCGGGCATTTTTTCTGAGCCATGACACGCTTGGAGTTAGTAGGAAATTGTTCGGAATAAAGGTTCTCGTCCGACTCTCTCTCGCCCAATTGGAACGTATCGGTCAAGCAAATGCCGTCAAAAGCCCGATATTCTTCTTCAGGAGCGAGCGAATGAAATACGCTCTCAATGTTAATAGAGGCTATGTAATAAGCCATCAATACGATTTCATTGGCATGGATTTCTTTGCGGTACTTCCGAGCCAATGCCTCGCGGCTTATCAGTCCACTTTGAAGCAAGCGGGTAATGAACGTGCCTGTACCCGTGAACGGGTCAAGGATATGAACATTCTCATCTGAAAGCGAACGTCCAAACTCTTTTTGAATGATATAACCTACGGAGCGGATAATGAAATCGACCACTTCTACGGGCGTATAGACAATACCCAATTTCTCCACCGTCTTAGGCGAAGCCACCTTGAAGAATTTGTCATAAAGCTCTACAATTAAGCGCTGGCGACCTTCGGCATCGGTAATGTCACCGACCGTAGTCCGCACGTAATCGTAAAACTTTTGTAGGCGTTCGTTTTCTTCTTCCGTTTTGGCTTCATCATCCAGCAAGGCAAGCATCTTTTGCATGGCTTTCGATACCGGATTGCTGACAGCAAACTCGTAATTACCGAAGAGTGCTTCGAATACAGGCATTGCAATCAGGTGTTGCGAAAGCATTTCAATGACTTCCTGTTCAGTAAGGTTGGGATTGATATTCTTCCGCAAGCCACGCATCAGTTGTTCAAATGCTTTCTTGTGCTTGCCCTCGTCTGCAATCAATGTTTTGATGCGCTCGATGTGTTCCTCTGCTATTTTAGCGATGTCTTTTGCCCAAAGCTCCCAATAGCGTTTGCTCCCTACCTTAGTCACCATCTTGGCATAGAACACATTCTGTAAATCTTCGAATTGCAGCGAAAGCTGTTGTGCCATTTGCATGGCAGCACTGGTAGTGTCTTGCCTCGTAGCATCTGCAAGGCTGCTGTCCACACTATCGTCATCGTGTGTACTGCCCACGCCTCCAAAAAGGATATGTTTAGGCTTTTGCTTGGAAAGTTCTATCTTGTTTACTTCTGCATTGAAACGGTCGTCATGGGCACGCAAAGCATTGAGTACCGTCCACACTACTTTGAAATTAGGATGCTTGCTTAGCACTTCGTCACCTTCCACATTTTCTGGTATCACTACTGGAATAATGATATAACCGTATTTCTTTCCGGGACTTCGACGCATTACACGTCCGACGGACTGCACTACATCCACTTGCGAGTTTTTAGGTGAAACGAAAACAACGGCATCCAACGAGGGTACATCCACGCCCTCACTCAAGCAACGGGCATTGGTCAGCATACGGCATTCCATCTCGTTTTCAGGTTGTCCTTTGAGCCACATCAGTTTCTGGTCACGTTCCGTAGCCGACATCGTGCCATCCACGTGTTCTGCCACGACATCTACCATCAGTGCTTTGTCCTCCGCACTAACATCTTCCATATAGGCAGACTTGCAATCGGTAAAGACACGTGCTGTTGCTTTTGAGGCTTTGATGGTTGAACAGAAAGCTACCGCGCGGCGCATAGGCAACGGATCTGCTGCCTTAATAAGCCCCTCATCTCCCAATACCCTTTTAGACAAAGCATTGATGCACCCCACAAATTTTGAAGCATCATCTACGGTTATCGTTCCGTCTTCGTTGGTAATCACATCGCGCAAAGCTGGAGTAATATCCTTGTCGCCTACGGCAAGAATCAATACTTTATAATCAGTAAGCAATTGTTTCTCTACGGCTTCACCAAAACCTATGCGATAAATCTCGTCACCATACAAGGAAACATCATCCATCGAGCACATTACAACATCGCTTTCCTCGGCTTTTTTGCGTGCCTCATCCGTATAAAGACGTGGGGTAGCAGTCATATAAAGCCGACGTTTCGCCTGAATGAAATCATTGTCGTGTACTTTGATAAACGCACTTTCTTCCGTTCCTTTAAGCGATATGCCTGTCGTGCGATGAGCCTCATCACAGATAATCAGGTCGAAAATGCCGTATTCACCTTTCGTGCGTTTCAACAATTCTTGCTGCGCACGTGATATGACTTCGATAGATTGATAAGTGGAGAACACAACAGTCATTCCTTTGCGTCCTTCATGTCGGATGACTTCAAGCTGATAAAGGATATAATCAGTATTTGTGGAGGCAGGCAAAGCCAGGTCAATAACGCTCACTCCCTCTTCGTCATTCTTTATTTTCTGTTGCGAGACTTGTCCGTCCGAACAGATGCACACGGCATGGATAGGAACGTCGGCTTGTGCAGACCATGCCCGCAAAGTCTGTCCTAACAAAGCTATGGAAGGAACAAGGAAAAGAACGAATCCATTGCTTTGGGTTTCGTTTTCGGCTATTTTAAGTGAGGTGAATGTCTTACCTGTACCACACGCCATAATCAGTTTGCCTCGGTCACGGGTCTTGAAGTATTCGTGTACGCGATTGATAGCTTTCTGTTGGTGTTCCATAATGGCAAAAGGCTTGGGACGGGATGCCTTGCCATACAATCCCTGTTCCAATTTTTCCCAATCTACATCATCCGCTTCAAGGTCAATCAAGTTGAGGCGTGTTACCTGCGGCGTCTGTTTTTTTGATTGTCAGTTCGGCTGCGCTGTTCCACTTATTGGTCGTGGAAATCCACAACCGCTGGGCAAAAGCGTGTTCCACACCCTCTACTTCAAATGTCTTACCCGAAGTGGAAAGAAAGGTGTCTACATCCGGTTTCGTGATATATTTGTCATCGGCATAACACTTGCATTGTACCGCCCAATACTCACCTGCGAAGGTTTTTGCCACCAAATCAATGCCTATGTCCTTTCCACCAAACTGGTCATGGCAAGGGAACTCTGACCATAGCCAGACTTCTTCAAAGCGTCCTGCATACAAGGAGGTTGTTTTAAGGTAAGTCTGCATCAGGCGCTCAAAACGGAAACCTTTGTCACGCTCAGACCATGCTTCACGGCGGAACTTATCTATTATCTTTGTAAATGTTGTCATCATATTTCTTTATTAATTCCATCGTTAATCAATCTTCTCGCATCTACATTCAATATGGAGGCTATCTTCATTAGCATCTCCAAAGAGGGTTGACTTGTATTGGAACACCAACGTGAGATAGTTGCTTCGTTTTTTCCTAACTGCCCAGCTAACCATTTCCCGGTTTTACCTTGTTCTACTAATACAATTTTTAGTCTGTTTATCTTTTCTGTTCCCATATTCAATTCATATTACAAGTATGCGATAATAGATTGATGCTATTTGCAAAGATAATGATTTATCGTAAGAAGTCGTAAGGTAACTCAGATTTTATATCCAGTGAGTCCAAAATCTTCGGGAACAGTTTTATGATATATGTGCCGGATATTCCTTGGAACGAAGGGGTATGTTTCTTTTCTCAGCTTGTTCCATTTTATATTCCACGCTGTGGAATGTATGTTCCAGCCCATGGAATGTACGTTCCAGCCCATGGAATATATATTCCAGCCCGTGGAATATAAAAGAAGTATAAGTGCGCAGGCGATTGCATATACTTGCGCGGACAAATGCAGATAGTTGGAATGGCAATTGCAGGCAGATGTGGGGGAGGATTAGGAAGGTACACATAAAAGATGTATCTTTGTACGCTTTTTGAAAAGAATATATCATTAAACAACCTGTTATGTACTCGAACAAAGAAATTTGGAACGTGACTTATCCCATTTTCTTGGGATTGCTGGCACAGAATGTCATCAACGTGACCGATACCGCTTTCTTAGGGCACGTGAGCGAAGTGGCTTTGGGGGCGTCGGCTATGGGCGGACTGCTGTATATCTGCATTTATACGGTAGCTTTCGGGTTCAGTGTGGGCTCGCAGATACTTATCGCGCGGCGTAACGGCGAGGGGAATTACCATGCTATCGGCCCGATTATGTGGCAAGGTTCCGCCTTCAGTTTCGCCATGGCGGTGGTGTTATTGGGGCTGATGTACGGGTTTGCCGAGCCGTTGATACGCCTGTTGATTACGTCCGATAATATCTATCATGCTACGTACGAGTTCTTTACGTGGCGCATTTGGGGCTTCCTCTTTGCTTTTGTCAACGTGATGTTCCGCGCGTTGTATATCGGCATCACGCAGACCAAGGTGCTTACGATGAGTGCCGTAGTGATGGCGGTCGTTAATGTCGTGCTCGATTATGTATTGGTGTTCGGCAAATGGGGATTCCCCGAAATGGGGGTGTGCGGAGCCGCACTGGCATCTGTGATAGCCGAGGCGTCTTCGCTGGCCTTTTACCTTATATATACTTATGCGAAAGTGGATCTCCGTAAGTATGCCTTGCACCGTTTCGGGCGTTTCGACTGGAACATGGTGGTGCGCATTCTGCATATTTCCTGTTTCACGATGGTACAGTATTTCCTTTCCATGGCTATCTGGTTCGTGTTCTTCATGGCGTTGGAACGGTTGGGCGAGCGCCAGCTTGCCATTGCCAATATTGTGCGGAGCGTCTATATTGTGCTTTTTATTCCGGTGCAGTCGCTTTCTACTACGGCAAATACCTTGGTCAGCAACCTTATCGGTTCGGGTGGGGTATCGAAGGTGATGCATCTGCTTCACCGCATTGCCCGTATGTCGTTTTATATCATGGTGGTTTGTGCCGCGTTGTGCGTGATATTCCCTCATGCCATTCTTTCGGTATATACGAACGAGCCGGAGCTGGTGCGGGAATCCATCCGTGCCTTGTATGTGGTGTGTTTCGCCATGCTGATTTCGGCGCTTTCCAATGTGTATTTCAATGGCATTTCCGGTACGGGAAACACGCAGGCGGCATTGGTCCTCGAAATCGGCGTGCAGGTGTTTTATGCCCTCTATATCATTGTGGTCGGCATGATTATCCAGGCTCCGGTAGAGATTTGTTTCACGACAGAGGTGATTTACTATGCCCTGATGTTGGCGTTTAGCTTGCTTTATTTGAAAAAAGCGAAATGGCAGAACAAAAAGATTTGATGCTCTGCAAGTTTTTTACTACTTTTGCACGCTGTATTTTGAATCGAACACAGAGGCACAAAGCCACAGAGTACATTGTGCTTTGCTCTCTGAAAATAAAATCTTTGTATCTTTGTGTCTCTGTGTTCCATAATTGATAACTATAACCAATACATACTATGTTCGATAATTTAAGTGAAAGGCTTGAGCGTTCGTTCAAGATATTAAAAGGTGAAGGTAAAATCACCGAAATCAATGTAGCGGAAACGTTGAAGGACGTGCGTCGTGCTTTGCTCGATGCCGACGTAAACTATAAGGTGGCAAAGAACTTTACCGATACGGTGAAAGAGAAGGCCATGGGACAGAACGTGCTGACGGCGGTCAAGCCGAGCCAGTTGATGGTGAAGATTGTCCACGATGAGCTGGCGAAGCTGATGGGAGGCGATACCATCGAACTGGATTTGAAGGGCCGTCCGGCGGTTATCCTGATGTCGGGCCTGCAAGGTTCGGGTAAGACTACGTTCTCGGGCAAGCTGGCGCGGATGTTCAAGACGAAAAAGAACCGTAAGCCGTTGCTTGTGGCGTGCGACGTATACCGTCCGGCTGCGATTGAGCAGTTGAAGGTGTTGGGTACGCAAGTAGAGGTGCCTGTATATAGCGAGCCTGAAAGCAAGGATCCGGTACAGATTGCGAAGAACGCCATTCAGGAAGCTAAGGCAAAAGGATATGATTGGGTCATTGTCGATACGGCGGGCCGTTTGGCGGTTGACGAGCAGATGATGAACGAAATCGAAACCATTAAGAATGCGATTACTCCGGATGCGACGCTCTTTGTGGTGGATGCGATGACCGGACAGGATGCGGTAAATACGGCTCGTGAATTTAACGAGCGTCTCGACTTTACCGGTGTTGTATTGACCAAGCTGGATGGCGATACCCGCGGCGGTGCGGCATTGTCTATCCGTACGGTGGTCAATAAGCCGATTTTGTTTGTAGGTACGGGCGAAAAACTGGATGCGGTTGATTTGTTCCATCCGGCACGTATGGCAGACCGTATTCTGGGTATGGGTGACATTGTCTCGTTGGTTGAGCGTGCGCAGGAACAATACGATGAGGAAGAAGCCAAACGTTTGCAGAAGAAAATCCAGAAGAACCAGTTCGACTTCAATGATTTCTTGAGTCAGATTCATCAAATCAAGAAAATGGGTAACTTGAAAGAACTGGCTTCGATGATACCGGGGGTAGGCAAGGCCATCAAGGATATCGACATCGATGACAATGCATTCAAGAGCATTGAGGCGATTATCTATTCGATGACTCCCGAAGAACGTACCCGTCCCGAGATATTGAACGGAAGCCGCCGCAACCGTATTGCCAAAGGTAGCGGTACCAGCATTCAGGAAGTGAACCGCCTCTTGAAGCAATTCGACCAGACCCGCAAGATGATGAAGATGGTGACAAGCAACAAGATGGCAGGGATGATGCAGAAGATGAAGCGGAAATAACTCGTTAGCATACAGAGACACGGAGGCACAGGGATGTTATTCAAAAATGATATCTCTGTGCCTTTGTTGTTTGAAATGATTGATAACAGAAACTAATAAAACATCTTTTTATAAGCAAAGAAATGGTGCTTTTTAAGAAGCTGATAGAATATTACTTTATTGGAAAATTTAAACAGGCTCTAATGATTTTATTAATTTATTAGCAGGTGAAATATAAAAATCGAAGAAAAGAGTGTTTTGAATAGATTTTTTGTTACTTTTGCATCGGACACTTCATTTGTCTCAGACATACAAGACACATTAAAAATTTAAGAGGCGTTATGCTTATCTCTTGCGAATGAAGATTTAGAAAATTTTCAATGCGAACAAGGGTAGCATAGTGGTTCTCATGCTATAGCGTGGGCTGCTGCTATTACATCTGTTCGCATGGGTTTCTTAAGATTTTCATTCAAAGACGAGGTAGCATTGCAGTTCACGCTTCAGGGGTGATGGTGGTCTTTGTGAACTGGAGGACCTGATTTGTAGAGGTATGAAGTCTATAGGCAGTCTGATTAAAGAAGAATTAGAAAAACAAGAGCGTAGTGTCAGTTGGTTTGCACGTAAATTAGCTTGTGACCGTTCCAATGTCTACCGTTTATTTCAAAAAGAAAGTATTGATACGCATTTGCTTGCTCGAATTTCGCTTATTTTGAATCGTGATTTCTTTTCCGAATTGTCTGCGGATATACATTTGTCTGATTCAGAAGAAAATACAGATTGACCTTGAATTTTGTTGCAATATTTGCATCACAGCTGTGTCAATCCTGCATCGCTAGTTTGCCGTTAATGTTTTATATTTACTTTACCTTTGTTGAAGTAATTTAAAAACATAAAAGAATATGAAAGCAATGAAGTATTTATCAATGGTGTTACTCATGTTAGTAACGAGTGTTTGTATGTTTAGCTGTAGTGATGACGATGATAGCCCTGTATCTGGCATTAATAATTTTTATATTGAATTTGATGTGTCCGGAGGGGGATTGACTGCTGCAGAGCTAAATAATATTAAATCTGGATTGGCATCTATTGACACAAATATGAGAGGCTATGAAACGGAAGAGGCAACTTATATTTTTAGAGAATTGCTTAAAGAATTAAGAGATGGTTTTGCAGAAGGGCTGCCATATTTAAGTGGTACTCTAGATATTAAATTGACTTTGAAATCAGAAGATGGAAGAACTGTGATGAGTGGAGTTATTCATGTAACACAAACTGGAGCTTCTTATGAATATTAGTAGATAGAGATAAGAAGCTGTTTTGAATTTATCGTGCGATGATTTGGGATGAGTTTTTGAGGCATTTTCGCTTCTGTGATGGGGAAGATAGCGGGCTATCAGACGAAGAACAGTAGCGGAAAGAATCCAAAAATCGCCCAAAGCACACACGAAAACGGATACATCAAGCCAAGAAAAACTTTTTGGAGAAATTCAAAACAGCTTCTCAATTTTATAATTTTTTATTCTGCTGAATTTGTTATTCGGTAGTTATAAAAAGCGGATTTATAATCTGTCCATGCATCTGCAAAGTTCAAGGTTTTAGTAATTTTTGTGGGTAATGGGGAATAAATCCGTTTTTTTTGTTTTAACGGTGGAGTGAATGTTCGTTTGGCGTTCGGAAGAATAGTATGTAAAGCCACCGGTTTATCGTAGGGAGGCTTATGAAGTTGACTGGAGAAAATGTGTTTGGTGATTTTATTTAGTCAATTAGATATGCAATGCGAAAAATCATTTGTCATACGAATATGAAGGAGATCGAAAATATGTGGTATACGGGAGCATTCGCTGCGTTCATTAGCCAAAATGGAAGCTGATTTTTATTTTGCACATTTTTTAATAGAGGCGTTATGCTTATCTTATATTTGAAGTTTGAGAAATTTTCAAATAAGCAAGGATAGCATAGTGGTTCTCACGCTATAGCGTGGGCTGCTATTACTACATCTGCTCATTTAGGTTTTCTCAGGACCTTCATCTAAGACGTGGTAGCATTGCAGTTCCACGCTTCGTGGTTTAATAATGGTCCTTGTGGGGCTGGGAGGACATCCATAATCCAATACTAGTATGAAAAAGTACTTTTTTATTGCAGTTGCTTTTTTGTCGCTTTTGACTTTTAATGCTTGTTCTTCGGATTCTCCAGAAGAAGAGTTGCCACCTAAAGAAGAACCTGAACAACCAGATACTCCGGTCGACCCAGACAATCCCAGTACGAGTGATAATGTTGTTTTAGCAGAAAACACCATTCTGTTAACTGATAGTATAGACAAATATGTCACTAATCCAGTTACAGGTACTACTTTGAATTTGGAAACTTCAATAGATGAGACTGAATTACCGGAGGTTGGTCAGGTCTTGTTATATGGTAATGTCTCGGAAAAATTCCCTTTAGGATTCTTAGGTAAGGTAAAAGATGTAGTAAAGTCATCCAGCGGATATGAAGTGATTACAGAACCGGTATCCTTAGAGGAGGCTTTCGATAAATTGTATATCAATGAAACGATTGCTTTAACGTCTGATGAGGAAAGTCAACAAAATAGCAGGTCTACAGAGTTTGTATTTTCACCATGGCATCCTCAAGGATATACAGGACTAGAATGTCGTTGGCATACAGATTTCCCAATTGTGCCTAATATAGAAGGTGGATGGGAGGTCGGTTCAATATCTGGCAGTTTGTCTGGTAGTGTTGATGGAGGGCTTGCAATGGGGGCTAATCTGTTATGTTTAATAGATATAGATAAACAAGCCTTAAAAGAATCTTATATTAAAATTGCCATGGGGCTTAGGACATCTTTTGGTAATAAAATTAATCTAAAAGGAGAATTAATAGGAGAGTATACCAAAGAGTTAAAGAAATTTGAATTGGCAAAACCTTTTATGTTATCACTGCAAGGAGCGGCTATTCATATCATTTTACATCCTGCTATTGTTTTATCTGCTTTTATGAAATACGAGGGAAAAATGGAATTAGATTTTTCTCAATATGCAGATTATGAATGGGAAGCTGTTTATCTTTATGAACATGGTATAGGAGGGCTTAGCGTAAATAAGAAGGATGATAAAGACAATAGGACTACTGTGAATAAATTTTCTGTAGATGGATTAATTGATATGGGTCTTTCTGCTGATTTTAGTATGGCATTTTTTAATAATGAGAATGTGGCTTGTAATTTTAAAATAGCAGCAGGACCATCGCTTGCAGCAAAATTATCATATGATGGTACAGAGGAAAATTTGTATGAAAAATTGAAAGATAATGAAATATCTATCGCAGCTTGCAAAATTGCAGTAAACGCAGGAGTCCAAATTAGTATATTTAAGGAAGATAATATAGAGGTAGGTGTGGATGACGAAGAGCTTCCTTCATTTGAATATGAAGGATTTTTTGGTAAAAAGGAATATTATTTATTTCCTGAATTTAAAGAAAAGAATGCGTTATGGAAGAGTGGCAATCAAATTTTGGCAGAGTATGATGTCAGCAGAGATTTATTATTTCCAGTTCAGCTTGGTATGAGATTGATGGATAAAGATAAAAGGACACTAAAGGATGATGTGGATTTGGTTGAATATCAATATGAAAAAGAATCGCAAACGTTATTAAGTACTACGTTTGGTAATGTTAATTCCAAGAAAGATTATTATGTTTGTCCTATTGTGGAATTGCCGTTGTTTGGGAAAGTGGCGGCTTCGCCTGTTACGAAAATTGGAGCAAAAACAGATACCTGTCATATAGACTTTACCATTGAGTATCCTAAGTTTTCAGATTCGTATCGAATGAACGGAAGAGATGAGGTATCATGTGACGCTGCATTATATCCTATTTATGAAAACGAAAACCAACGGAAAGGCATAGTAGGAACAGAGGCTATTTTATATAAAGACGGTAAAGAAGTTGCAAGGTCTTCCTATCAGTGGTTGGGTAGAAATATCATTAGCAAGCTCTTTAAGCGTGAGGAGCTTTTAATAGATTATGAAAACTATATTGCTCGGCCCAAAGACGGACGATGGCAAGTATCAATGGCATTCAAGAAACTTGACGAGTACGGAGATACAATCACTTGTGTTACGGATGTTGTCAAAGATATAGATTTGAAGTATGATACCAAACCGGCAATGATTATATATAGATGTGATATTCGTGGTTGTGACTCGCATTCGATGGAAGACGAACATTCTTTTTTGATAGATATGAATTGTTTTGTAAGAGGAACATTTTGGTGTAAAACAACTATAGGCAATGGTTTTAATGAAGTTACAAATGGTGAAGTGATTGTGGTTAGGGATGATTTTTCTTTTGGCGGTTCTTGGGGAGTTAATTATACTAATTATGATGTACCTAACAGACTTGTAATGAAATATATAGATTATAGTGGAAGAATGGTTGAAAGTAATTCAGTTCCAATTCAAACCGATGTAAATGGTTGTGTTATAGATAGCCATTATGAAGATGATTCTGAACTTTCGCAATATGAAAGTCGCTGGAGTTTTGATTAATGATAGGTAGCTAAACAAAATAAGCGTCCGTAATAACCAATGTAGGGGAGAAGCTTGTTTCTCACATTGGTTATTACGGATATCGTATAATTTTAAAGCTATGAATTTTGCAATAAAATATATCTTAGCATTTAAGTGAATGAAGAAAAAAGTTTTATGTTACAGCAGATAGAACTATCAGATACCGAAATTCTTTTGGCTTTTGCCGCTTCGTGTGTGGAGGGGACAGCCCGGCGTTTAGGTGTTTCTAATCGTATCATTTAATTTTGTACACTTACTTATTATGTATATGAGCGGACAGAATCGGTCGGATGACCCGGTAAAGTCTCCGGAAATACAGGAAATCATTATGAGCTACCGCATTGGGATTATTGCGGCGGAGTTTGCCAAGCGTTTGGATATAAGTCCGGTACGGGCATTGCACTTGTTTTATGAAAGCCAGACGTGCGCGGACTTGCACGACAAGCGTACCGGGCTGTATCTGTATGGCAACCTTTACATAGCCGATGAATTTATGAGGGAATGCGAATATGATTTTTGATGCGGATAAAGCAGGTATTTCTCCCTTATCTTCTTGTATCTTTGGAGTGCCGGATGCCATGCCGCACGTATTTCGGCTTCGCTCTTTCCTTTGATAATGCCTTGTCTTACCTGACTGGTGCCCATGAGCAGGTCGAACCAATGAGGGCGGGTGAAGAACTTTTTCCCGTTAGTCTGATAGAGCTGATAGAATTCCAGAACGTATGCTAATGAAAATCCTTTCGGGGGACATACATCACGTAAGTCTTTTCCATAGCAATAAGTGTTCTTGTGCAGGGGATTCATGTCCGAGCCTTTTAGGGGACGGGGCATGAAACAGAAACCGTATTCATTGGTATAGGGGCTTCCGATGACCTGGAAGGGAAACGTTGTGCCCCGTCCTACGCTGACCGAAGTGCCCTCAAAAGGACAAAGGGAGGCATAAAGGGCGATTGCCTGGTCATTGGGAAGGTTGGGAGAGGGTTTTACAGGAAGGGAGTACGGTTGTCCGTGTTTCCAGCCTGATACGGGGATTACTTTCAGCTTGCATTGCAATCCGTTTCCTAACCATCCTTCTCCATTTATCATGCGGGCTATCTCGCCTATGGTACATCCGTGCAATACCGGTATGGGAAGCATCCCTACGAAACTTTTATATTCCGGTTCCAATACCGGACCTTCCACATAGTCGCACGGATTCGGGCGGTCCAGCACAATCAGTTCGTTCCCGTTTTCGGCGCAAGCTTGCATGATATAATATAAGGTGCTGATGTAGGTGAAAAAACGTGCGCCCACATCCTGGATGTCGAATAGGACGATGTCTGTATCTGCCAATTGGTGAGGTGCAGGCTTTTTGTTTTTCCCATAGAGCGAAGCTATTTGAATGCCGGTACGTGTGTCTTTTCCGTCTTTGACGGTTGCACCTGCATCTGCTTCTCCCCGCAATCCGTGTTCGGGTGCAAAGATGCGGGTGATGTCTATACCTATATTATATAAGGAGTCAAGCAGATGTTTTTCTCCGATTAAAGAAGTCTGGTTGACCGTAAGTGCCACGCGCTTCCCTTCAATCAGCGGAAAATACTGCTCGGTTTGTTCGGCTCCTGTACGGATTTGTGCATATCCGTGCGTAAGGCTTGTCAGGATTAGCCAAGCGGCCAGAAGGTGGTATTTGATAGAATGTTTCATGTGCATACGTGTTGGATAAGAGTGAGGCAAAGATAAAGATATTTATGGAAAAAACTTCGGAGACCGGCGGATTATCGTAAAAATCTCTATATTTGTAATCGGATTGAGGAAACTCTATCCAGAACATACGGGAAAAGAAAAAGTGGTATGTTTATCTTGTCGGTTGAAAACATGAAAATTTCGGATTATAACCGCCTATGAAGGAACTGACAGGCATCGAATAGGATATATATGGAACAACAATTTTGTCAAAGTTGCGGCATGCCCATGACCGATGAGAACAGAGGGACTAATGCCGATGGAAGCCGTAGCGAGGATTATTGCATGTATTGTTACAAGAACGGTGCGTTTACCCAGGATTTTACGATGGGGCAAATGATAGAGTTCTGCCTGCAATTCTTAAATCAATGGAATGCACAGGCTGGATGTAACTTAACTCCCATACAGGCCAAAGAACAGATGCTTCAATACTTTCCGCGCCTGAAACGGTGGAAAGAAAAAGACGAACGGACACTGGCGGAAAAAGCGACCCATTTGCTTGCCCAATGCGAAAACGTGACGGTCGCTTCCATGGATGCCAACGGTTATCCCCGGCCAGTGCAGATGTCCAAGATTGGAGCAAAGGGCTTTCATGAGGTGTGGATGGCGACAAGTGCCGACTCTGTAAAGGTCAATGATTTTAAGGCGAACGACAAGGCGGGTCTTTGTTATGACCATTACGGAGACGGGGTTGCCCTACGCGGAACGGTAGAGGTTATCACGGACGATGCCATCCGCAAGGAAATGTGGCAAGACTGGTTTGCCTATCATTTCCCCGGCGGACCGAGTGACCCGAATTATGTGCTTCTGCACTTCGTTGGTAAGGAAGCCACCTTCTGGATTAACGGCGAATTTTCTCACTCTAACATCTGATATTTATGAAACCTATCGTACCCGATACTCAAAGCATCGCCGCTTGCGGTCTTTATTGCGGAGCTTGCCGCAAGTTCTTGATTGGGAAATGCCCCGGATGCAAACGCAATGAAAAGGCGACCTGGTGTAAAATCCGTTCGTGTTGTCAAGAAAACAAGTTCAATACCTGCGCCGAATGTCCGCATGATGTAAAAGAATGTAAGGTGTTTTCCAATTGGATAGGCAAGGTGTTCGCCTTTCTGTTCAATTCCGACCGTGCCGCCTGCATCCGTTACATCAAGGAACATGGCGAACAGGCTTTTGCCAAAGAAATGACCCAACGTAAATGTCAGACCATTAGAAGAAAATAAGTCAAATATATGTTTCCAATGCCCCCATTGGATAATAGGCTTTCAAAAGCACAAGTCATGGCATTGGCTGGCAATCTTCGTCACGATGAATGCGGCATCGAAGCAATGTTTACTCAAATGAAGCAAACGAACAATGCACAGGTAGCTAATAATGTAGCGTGGGTGCTGTCCCACCTTTCTAAAGAGGACAAAGAAATTTATCTTCTTCCACACTATGGGGAGTTGGTTGACATGGCAACATCCACAAAGCTTCATATTCGGCGTGGATTGGTATTGTCCATTCTCGCAGACTTGCCAATAAACGAGCTAAACGGTAAATTGCTGAATTACTGCCTTATGCATTTGGCAGACCACAAAGAAAGCAACAGTTCACGTTCTATGATGATTAAGCTTGCCGCAAGAATGTGTAAACCTTATCCTGAATTATGTCAGGAACTGATGTTGTGTTTGGATATGATACCGCAAGATATATCTCCAAGCATAGCAGCAGCAAAGAGAAACGCCTTAAAAATGATTCAAGCATAAATAAAGAACACTTACACTGTATATGGAACTATCGGATTGGTTTAAAGGATTTGAAAAAGGCATAGCCCGGCTCTCGCCGGAGCAACGGAGTGCTTTCTTTTCGGAATGTGGCAAGAACTGTGTGGACGGCGGCACGCTTTCCATTTACAGAAAACTCTATGAGGATGCTGGAGGGGATATGGATATTTTCTTTCAGCTGGCGAATGGATTGCCGGGAGTAAAAGGCGAGGTCGTAGAGAAAGGGCGTATCTATCACCTTGTCTTCTTGGAATGTACTTGCCATTTGTGCAAGAAAGGCTATGTCACAACGCCTTTACTCTGTGAATGTTCACGTCAAAGTGTCCTCTACTCATTGCAAAGCCTTTGGCAAAAACGGAAATTTGACGTAAGGCTTTGTCATTCTATCTTGCAAGGCGAACCGAATTGTAAGATGAGGATTGAAGTGGTATAGGGATATATTTACATCCGTAAGAAGCTGTTTTGAATTTATCGTGCGATGATTTGGGATGAGTTTTTGAGGCATTTTCGCTTCTGTGATGAGGAAGATAGCGGGCTATCTGACGAAGAACAGGAGCGGAAAGGACCAAAAAATCGCCCAAAGCACACACGAAAACGGATGCATCAAGCCAAGAAAAACTTTTTGGAGAAATTCAAAACAGCTTCTAAAGTTACTTCCTTATACAGAATGGCGGAATAATTCTGTTTCTTTTTGTTTGTCCGTTGCTTGGAAAAGCGTACTTTTGCACTTGCAAATTCAGTGGTAAAATGGTTAGGTATATTTTGAGTAAGCTAAAAGGTCACCCGCAAGTAGGGGAGGGTACCGCATACGCTATTTTGTTTTCAATGGGCTTTTGCCATTTGCTGAACGATATGATTCAGTCGGTAATCCCTGCCATGTATCCGTTGTTGAAAGATAGTTTCGGCTTTACTTTTGCGCAAATCGGTATTATTACATTGATTTTTCAGTTGACTTCTTCGGTTTTCCAGCCTTTTGTCGGACAATATGCCGACCGTCATCCTCAACCTTATTCGTTGGCTATGGGGATGGGCTTTACGTTGTGTGGTTTGCTGATGCTGGCTTTTGCTCCTAACTATTGGATTATCCTATTGTCGGTAGCGGTAATCGGTTGCGGTTCTTCGGTATTCCATCCGGAGGCTTCGCGTGTGGCTCAAATGGCTTCGGGCGGTAAGAAGAGTTTGGCTCAGTCTATTTTTCAAGTAGGAGGAAACGGCGGAAGTGCTATTGGTCCGTTGCTTGCCGCATTGATTATTATTCCTTATGGACAACATGCGGTGGGGTGGTTTGCCACGGCTGCTCTGCTTGCTTCGATGATTCTGGTGCGAGTAGGCTATTGGTATAGCTTGCTGCTGGTTCGCATGAAACGCTTTCATTGTGTTGTGCGGACGGCTACACACGGTTTGTCCGAAGGGGCAATCCGTAAGGCTATGGGAATTTTGGTCATCATGCTTTTCTCGAAATACTTTTTCACTTCGTGTATGACGAGCTATTTTACTTTTTACTTGATAGAGAAATTTGGGGTTACGGTGCAACAGTCCCAATTCTGTCTTTTTGCTTTTCTGGCAGCATTAGCCATCGGAACGTTGTTGGGCGGGTATTTCGGTGACCGTTACGGGCGGAAGTATGTCATATTGTTCTCTATCCTTGGTGCCGCTCCGTTTACGTTGGCACTTCCTTATCTGAACTTGTTTTGGACGCTTGTGATGGCAGGAGTCAGCGGTTTGATTATCGCATCTGCTTTCTCGGCTATTCTGGTATATGCTACCGACTTGAAGCCGGATAAGGTAGGCATGGTATCAGGCATCTTCTTCGGATTGATGTTTGGCTTAGGAGGGATAGGCTCGGCATTCTTCGGCTGGCTTGCCGATATGACCAGCATTGAATTTATTTTCAGTGTCAGCACCTTATTGCCTTTGTTGGGGGTGATTGCAGTATTCCTTCCGGATATTAAACCGGTTAAAAATAATGATTAAGAGGTGTGAGGCTTATGGCAAGAAATCAGAAAATCCGGATACAACATTATCTCTCTCCGTGTGGCGAGCTGGTGCTTGGCTCTTTGGGAGATAAGTTGTGTTTGTGTAATTGGGTAAAAGAGAAACATCCGGGCAGGGTAGACCAGAGATTGCAGACTGGGCTGAAAACCGGTTATGAAGAGGGTGCATCGGATGTGGTTCAGGAAGCAATCGGGCAATTAGAAGCTTATTTTCGGCGCGAACGGGTTGCTTTCGATATCCCCCTGCTGACAATAGGTACAGATTTCCAAATGCGTGTATGGCGTGCTTTGCAGGAAATTCCATACGGGCAGACGTGTTCTTACGGAGAACTGGCAATGCGTATCGGGTGTCCCAAAGCGGTACGCGCTGTGGCTAATGCAAATGGTGCCAATGCCATTTCCATATTTATCCCCTGCCATCGGATTATAGGAAGTGACCGTTCCTTAACCGGATATGGAGGCGGACTTGAGGCTAAAAGATATTTATTGGAGTTAGAGACAATGAAATAATACATCAATATATTAGATTATGAATCCATTGACATTGATTGATAAATTCTATCCTGAAGAAAATGAATTGAAACGCATTTTGTTGGTGCATAGCCGTTCGGTTACGGATAAGGCACTTGCGTTGGCAAAGAAACATCCCGAACTGGACTTGGACTTGACTTTTATCGAAGAGGCTGCGATGCTTCATGACATCGGCATTTTCCTGACCGACGCTCCGGATATCCAATGCTTTGGGACGCATCCTTATATTTGCCACGGTTATTTGGGGGCAGATTTGGTGAGGAAAGAAGGTTTCCCGCGCCATGCTCTGGTGTGCGAACGGCATACAGGAGCAGGGCTTTCGTTGCAGGATATCGAGGAGCAAGGCTTGCCTGTTCCCCACCGGGATATGGTGCCGGTCAGTTTGGAAGAAGAGATTATTTGCTTTGCCGACAAGTTTTTCTCGAAGACCAAACTGGATAAAGAGAAAAGCATCGAAAAGGCACGGAAGAGTGTGGAAAAGCATGGAGGCAATGGCGTGCAGCGTTTCGACCGTTGGTGCGAGCTTTTTTTATAGTCTTAAAAATACATTAAAAACAGAAGCATCTGCGTGTATTTACGGGAGAATGTTTACTTTTGCAACGCATTGTGTAAAAAAAGAATGAATGACGTCATTTAGGAAAACAACATATTTGTTCTTGTCTTTGTTTTTTATGAGCTGCTGTTTTTCGTTATATGCCGAGGCTCAGCGTGTTAAAGGAAAACGGGCGAGAAAGGACAATGCAGGGCTCCGTACGGATTCCCTGCCATCGGATTCATTGTTGCCCGATTCGTTGGCAACAGATAGCCTTATGTCCGATTCGCTGGCTTCAGATAGCTCAGATAAACAGCCTTTGGATGCTCCGGTCGTGTATGAAGCGAGCGATTCTATTGTTTTTACCAAAGGGGGATATGCTCATTTGTATGGGAATGGTAAGGTGAATTATCAGAATATTGAGCTGACTTCTGCCAAGATTTCCATGAATATGGATAGCAGTACCGTATTTGCCGAAGGGGTAATGGATACGGCTGGAGTCGCTTCGGGCACTCCGATATTCAAAGACGGCGAGACACCGTATGAGTCGAAAACCATGCGTTATAATTTCAAGACCAAGAAAGGTTTTATCAACGATATCATTACCCAACAGGGAGAAGGGTATGTGACCAGCATGAACGCCAAGAAAGGTCCGGACAATGATATTTACATGACACAAGGAAAGTACACGACTTGTGACAATCATGAACATCCGCACTTTTACTTGAAACTTTCGATGGCAAAGGTGCGTCCTAAGAAAGATGTAGTCTTTGGACCGGCGCAGCTGGTGGTAGAGGATGTGCCTTTGCCCATAGCCGTTCCATTCGGTTTCTTCCCTTTCAACAGCACTTATTCTTCTGGTTTCATCATGCCGACATACGGTGACGAGATGAACCGTGGTTTCTATTTGCGTGACGGAGGATATTATTTTGCCATTAGCGACAAGATGGATTTGAAATTATTGGGCGAAATCTATACCAAAGGTTCCTGGGGGCTTTCGGTGGCTTCGAATTATAGCAAGCGATACAAGTATAGCGGCAGTTTCAATGCCAGTTATCTGGTAACAAAGACGGGCGAGAAGAATATGCCCGACTATGCCGTTTCGAAAGACTTCCGTATCCAATGGAGCCACCGGCAGGATGCCAAGGCAAACCCGAACAGTTCGTTCTCGGCAAGCGTGAACTTTGCGACCAGCAGTTACGACCGGTCCAGCTTGAGTACGTTGTACGACCCTTCTTCGTATAGCAATAATACAAAAGCGTCCAGTATCAGCTATTCGCGTAACTTTCCCGATATCGGATTGAATATATCGAGTACGTTCAATATTACGCAGAACACGCGCGACTCATCGCTGACCATGACTATGCCCGACGTAAACATTTCGTTGAGCCGTATCTATCCGTTCAAGCGTAAGAAAGCGGCAGGTAACGAACGCTGGTACGAAAAGATTTCGTTCCAGTATACGGGTGCCTTGACCAACAGTGTGGATACCAAGGATAACTTGCTGTTCAAAACCCCGTTCTCGCAATGGGAGACCGGTATGCGCCACAATATTCCGGTTGAGGCGAACTTTACCTTATTTAACTATATCAACATTACGCCTTCATTCAATTATACGGAGCGTTGGTATACCAAGAAAATTATGCGTAGTTACGACGAACAGGCTCAAGAAGAAGTGCGTGATACCATCAACGGTTTTCATCGGGTGTACGATTACAACATGGCAGTGTCGATGAATACGAAACTGTACGGTATGTATAAGCCGTTGTTTTGGAAAAGCAAAGATATTACCATCCGTCACGTGTTAACGCCAAGCGTAAGTTATACATATACGCCTGACTTTGGAAGATCGAAATTCGGCTATTATGAGACATATACTTATACGGACGAGAACGGGGAAGTCCGTACTACGGAATATTCTCCTTTCGAGGGCATGCCGTATGGTGTGCCGGGACAAGGCGTGTCGCAAACCGTCGCCTTTTCGCTTCAGAATAACTTGGAGATGAAAATGGCTTCAGACAAAGACACTACGGGGTATAAGAAAATCAGCTTGATTGATAATCTGACGGCAAACTTGTCGTACGATATCGCCCAAAGACGTTGGAGTAATTTGACGATGAGCGCCCGTTTGAAGCTGACCAAGAGTTATACCTTTAATATGAACGCTACCTTTGCCACGTATGCCTATAAGTTTGACGAAAACGGAAATGTAGTGACCAGCGACCGCACCGAATGGTCGTACGGGCGTTTCGGACGTTTCCAAGGATATAGCGGCTCGTTCTCTTATACCTTGAATAATGATACATTCAAGAAACTGTTCGGCAAAGGGGATGATAAAGATAAGGAGAAAGACAAGAAGAAGGGAGATTCGGAGGAAGAAGACGGAGATGAAGAGGAAGAAAGTACCGATAGCCAGCCTTCTCCCAACCGGAAGACAGAAAATGCGACGCTTGATCCCGACGGGTATCTGGCTTTCAAGATGCCGTGGAGCTTGAGCTTGAGTTACAGTTATAGCATCCGCGAAAATACCAGTGCGAAGATTAACATCAAGAAGATGCGTTATCCGTATGCGCTTACGCATTCATTGAATATTTCGGGAAATGTGAAAATCGGCAGCCGTTGGAATGTCACGTATTCAAGCGGGTATGATTTTACATCGAAAGAAATGTCTATGACCACGGTTAATATAACCCGCGACCTGCACTGCTTTAATATGAGTTGCGGTCTGGTATTCGGTCCGTTCACGTCGTATAATTTCTCCATCCGTGCCAACTCCAGCATGTTGACCGATGCCTTGAAATGGGACCAGCGAAGCAATACGGGTAGCCAGGTGACGTGGTACTAAGCAATTGACAATTGAAATCACCAGTTAATCGGTGTTTCCCCGTGCTGCATCAGGTATTCATTGGTGCGGCTGAAGTGTCTGTTCCCGAAAAAACCGTGGTAGGCGGATAGGGGAGAGGGGTGAACCGAAGTCAGTACGAGATGCTTGTTCCGGTCGATAAATGCTCCTTTTTTCTGCGCATACGAGCCCCATAAGATAAATACCAGATGTTCCCGGTTGGTTGCTAAAGCGCGGATAGCTGCATCCGTAAACTCTTCCCACCCCTTGTTTTGGTGCGAACCGGCTTGATGAGCACGGACGGTGAGTGTGGCGTTGAGCAGCAGCACGCCCTGTTGCGCCCAACGGGTAAGGTTTCCGCTGGCAGGAATCGGGGTCCCCAAATCGTCGTGTATTTCTTTGAAGATATTCTGCAGTGAGGGTGGAAACGGCACGCCGTCATTGACCGAAAAGCACAGTCCGTGCGCTTGTCCGGGACCGTGATAAGGGTCTTGTCCGATGATTACGGCTTTTACTTTATTATAAGGACAAAGATTGAAGGCGTTGAATATCAGCTTCCCCGGCGGATAAACGGTCGTATTGTGGTATTCTTGACGTACGAAATCAGTCAGCCGGACGAAATAGTCTTTCTCGAATTCGGGAGCCAGCACTTGCTTCCACGATTCTTCTATCTGTACATTCATGGTCTTTTCTTGTTTTGATTTTGCTGGTAAAGATATAAAATTCATCACAGAAGACACAGAGGCATACAGAGTTTTTTGAAAATAACAACGAAAAACTCCGTGTGCCTCTGTGTCTTCTGTGGTGATGAATTGTTATATTAACTGCATTCCCAATTCAGCGCATTCTTTCCGCATTTCTTCGGGCCAGATGCTTGCCTGTATTTCGCCAATATGTGCTTTCTTCAGATAAAGCATGCAGAGGCGTGACTGGCCGATACCGCCGCCAATGCTAAGCGGCAACGAACCTTCAAGCAGACGCCTGTGGAAATAGAGCTTGGTGCGTTCTTCTTTGCCTGCCAGTTCCAGCTGTTTCAGCATAGCTGCCTTGTCCACACGGATACCCATCGAAGACAATTCGAGGGCACGTCCCAATACACAGTCCCATACCAGCAGGTCACCGTTCAGACCGGGCAATCCGGTTTTAGGGTCAATGGTTGTATAGTCATCATAGTCCGGTGCGCGTAAATCGTGAGGCATGCCGTCGCTTAGTTTGCATCCGATGCCGATGATGAATACCGAACCGTATTTTTCAGTGATGAGGTTTTCACGTTCCTTCGGTGTCTTGTCCGGATACATATCCAGCAACTCTTGTGCATGGATGAAATGGATGTCATGCGCAAGGAATGACGTGATTTGCGGATAAGCTTCGCAAATCATATATTCTGTGCGGCGCATGGCAGAATAGATGCGGGTTACGATACTTTTCAAAAACTCTATGGTGCGTTGTTCGGGTGTGATGACCCGCTCCCAGTCCCATTGGTCTACATACAAGGAATGCAGATTGCCCAATTCCTCGTCGGCGCGGATAGCATTCATGTCCGTATAGATGCCATATCCCGGTTCCACATGATAATCTGCAAGAGTAACTCGTTTCCATTTGGCAAGCGAATGCACCACTTCCGCCTGTTGGTCGGCAAGGTCTTTGATAGGGAAGGTTACCGGACGTTCTACACCGTTCAGGTCATCGTTGATACCCATTCCTTTTAAAACGAAAAGAGGGGCAGTTACTCTTCGCAACCGCAGTTCCGAAGATAAGTTTTGTTGGAAAAAATCTTTTATCTGTTTGATACCCAACTCGGTTTGTTTCATGTCGAGCAAGGGCTTGTAATTGGTTGGTTTTATTAGATAGCTCATAGCCTTTCGTTATTAGTTGTTTATAAAGTTATGCAAAGGTAGAAATATTTTGCAAAAATGCAATGGATTTTCAAAAGATATTATCAGAATGTAAAATGATAAAACTTTTTCATAGGAAAAATGACAATCTGTTTCCTCCTTTGTTTCCTGATAGACATTCACATAATAGGTGTTTGAGCTTATAGGTATTTATAGTCTTGTCTCTTCGGAATTGCAAATCCTTTTTGATGATGGATTACAAATCCGGCAAGGCTGTAGAGGGCGTTTCTGGGGGTGATAACAAAAGTACGGATACAAAAAACCCACTAAAGTAACTTCTTTAGTGGGTTTTTATCCGTTTATGACCCGGTAGTCGTACACCCGTGGGGAGTCGAACCCCAATCGTCGGAACCGGAATCCGATATTCTATCCATTGAACTACGGGTGCGTTTTTTTTAATTGCGGTGCAAAAATACAATTATTCTTTTATCTATCCTAATGATTTGAGAAAAAAATAATGTTGATAAGTAGAAGCTGTTTTGAATTTCTCCAAAAAGTTTTTCTTGGCTTGATGTATCCGTTTTCGTGTGTGCTTTGGGCGATTTTTTGGTCCTTTTCGCTCCTGTTCTTCGTCAGATAGCCCGCTATCTTCCTCATCACAGAAGCGAAAATGCCTCAAAAACTCATCCCAAATCAGCGCACGATAAATTCAAAACAGCTTCTAAGAGACCGTTTTTTATCACTTAGTTCCTATGTTTGTAATGTGGCTATCTTTCGTTAGCACATTACAAACATAGGAACTAAAGCTTTGCTATTTCTTTTGGACTAAGCCCTGTAGCTTGTGCTATGATATCTACAGAAACACCTAAACGTTTCAAGTTTTGTGCATCTTCCAATCTGCCTTTTGCCATTCCTTCTTTCATTCCTTCTTTCATTCCTTCTTTCATTCCTTCTTTCAGACCTTCTTCTCTTCCTTCTTTCATCCCTTTCTCTCTTCCTTCCCGCATTGCGTTCTCCACCCTGTCCTGCATGTCCTCCTCGTAAATACGGCTCACGTAGAAACGGTCTACCGCTTTGTCATACGCCACACGGTTCGCTTCCGACAGGTTCGCTACGGCAGCCAGCCGTTCCAGATGCTTGAACACCTGTTCCTTCAGTGCATCCGGCATTCTGTTCCATTCGTTCATATTCTTCAGTGCATAGATTAGTTTGTCATACAATGTCTCGCATTCCTCCAGCTGCTTGGTGAAGTAAGGGAACTGCAAGTATATCTGCCGGAAGTGCGGGTTCACCGTCCGTCCGTTCTCACGGTCTGCCACTACCGTGTCCGTACGGAATTTCGGCTCTAACTTCCCTTCCTTGAAGTTCATCAGGAATATTCCGTACACGGTTGAGAGTTTGTAGCGGTCACCATAGCGGAGTGGTGCTTCACTTACCGTGTCCGACACACTGTCTTTTCCTCCAGACGGCAATTCCACTTCATCCGTTATGGGACGTTCTATCAACCGGCTGATGGCACGGCATACATAGTACAGCGTACGGTCCAGAAAATTACTGTGCCACCGGTTCTGCATCTCCACGATGATGTATTCCCCGCTCGAAGTCAGGCAATACAGGTCGAAGATGATTCCCCTGTCGTTTACGTTGTCCGAATTGTCTTCCTTGTCGATAAACGTCAAGTCTTCAATGTGATGCTCCCCCGCAAGCAGCTCGTTCAGCAAGGTAATGAGCAGTTCTTTGCTGGCAGGTTGCCCGAAGATGATCTTGAAGCCGATATCCGTAAACGGGTTTACGAAATGCGTCATGTATTTCAGTTTCATATGCTTACAGCTTATCAATATCTTCCCGCCTAAGTCCAGTAGCCTGGACTATAATATCAATCGATACTCCCAGTTGTTTCAGGTTTTTGGCATCTTCTAATTTACCTTCTGCACGACCTTCTGCATGACCTTCCAATTTTGCTGTATTCAGCACGTCATTTTGAATCATGATGGCATTGACATGTTCGTCATATTCATGCCGTTCTTCTGGCGACATATCATAATAACGAAGCTTTTCCCGCGCTTCAGGTAAGCCGGGCGCTGTTGTATCCGGATCGATAATGCCGGTTTTCAGATACTTCACCCATTCCTCCAACGGCGTTTTTGCCACCTGGTTAAATTCATTCACCCGGATTAAATAATATTCAGGGAAAACCTCTTGGGGAAGCTTCTGGATTATAGCACCTTCCTCTTTTGCTGTAATTAGCAGTTCATCATTCGTATGTACGCCGATAAAACGGTTCTGCCCGTGATACAGATAATCATTACCCTTTCCCAAATCGAAATAAAGGATACTGACTAAATATACTTTATTTACCTCTTGATAAATATGCTTCGCAAAAGCAGGTGTACCAAACCGTATGCGTTCCAGATAATAAAGCTTACGCATGTTCTGAATGCGAATCACAATATCATCCCCTTTCTTGTCTTTAGCCTTAATATCTATCCGGTCTGTTTGAGCATCGTCCCATACGCAATAGGCTTTCTCATCTTTTATAATCTCTTCTATACGAATTTCTTCACACAAAAGCACAGTCAGCAATCCTTCCAGCACGCTGAAATTAGCCTTGTCTCTCAACAGCCTTTTGATGGCCCAATCAAACCGTATATAAGAATTCTTTTGCATAAGGACAATTTTTTAGTTAAAGATGCAGGCAAGCCCTCGTTTCTTCGATTCCAGCTTAAGAACTAAAAACCATAAGAATTACAAACCCACCAACTTGTCTGTTTACAAAGATAAGAATACTTGGGGAGATTCACAAATTTGTATATAATGAAGTTTCTAAAGCTTTCACTTTTACAGCACAGTGACTTATGGGTTTGTACCATTCCTCAAGTAAGCACTCAATTTAGGGCATCCCCTGAAAGGGCACTTTTCAGTGCCCTAAACCGAGTTTTGTTAATTAATTGGTTTTGAATTTAACATTGGCAGGTCGCCAAAGTGATTTGTCAGGAACCATGTTAACATAATCCCTGCACCCGTTAAAGATGTTTTTGAAATTGGAAAAGCGTTCAGCTGTCGGTTCACTGCCTTGGTTGGAAGCCTTGACAAACTTGTTTTTGGCATGGGACATATACAGTTCATTATACAATGTAACTGAAAAAATTGTTTTCTTTATAATCAAAAACAGTTATCGTCAGTTTGGATACACTTACAGAAAAGAAGTTGCTGGTTTGGTAGTCGAAGCCTTGTGCTTTTTTATCCTTAAAATTAATATGTAGATAGCTTCTTGTCGCATAGTCGAACAGCTGAGGCAATCTGCCCATGATGATATTCTTTGTATCAAAATCATAGACTGATATTTGATTCTTATCTACATGTTGCAGTATATAGAAACAATACTTGTTTCGCGTACAGTCATACAGATAGTTGATGTTTCTCGAAATGAATTTTATGCCGCAGATCTAAGTACATGACAAAAATTTGATGTATTCAAATTTTTGTCATGTACTTAGAGTCCGGCTATATAAATCCCGACAATAGAGACACAAACGTTCAAAAAACTACTGTCCGAAGAAACATCCATCCCCAATCGGTTCAAAGTATAACAGCAAATAGCAAACGTTGCCGAGCCCGAAATCAAGAATGAAAAATCAAAGAAACTGAATGCTTCCGATATGCGGTCTATGATTTTTTGAAAGTTGGCAGCCATAATAGTGTAGGTAAAACCATGAAGAAAACATAAATTTCAAACTATTTTGCTTCTCAGCATTGCCGATACACCTCTGCCACTTGCTCCGCTATGTGGCTCCAGTCGTATTCCGCCATATCGTAGCGCACTTTCCGGTAAGGCTTTTCGATATTCTCCTGCAGCTTTTGGGCAAGCACATCTATATCGCCTACGGGGAAATAGCTTTCATAATCCAAGCCCACTTCCAGATTGGCGGGTATGTTGCTCACGATAACCGGACAGCCGTAGCTCATGGCTTCCAGCAAAGCGATGGGCAAGCCTTCGTGGGAAGAAGGAAGCACAAAGCAGCGTGTATGCGTAAGCAGCGAATGAAGCTTCTTCCCCTTGATGAATCCGGTAAGCACCACGCCGTTCTCCTTTGCCATCTGTTTCAAATGCCGCGAATACTCATCCTCAAAATCCGTATCGCCAGCCAATACCAATTTTACATCCGAATGGAAATCCTTCATTTTTACGAACGCTTCTATCAGGTGATGCAGGTTCTTTTCCGGCACGAAGCGGCACATTCCCAATATATATTTGCCTTTCTCTATGCCCAACTCTTCGAAGTATTCCAGATAATCGCACAAGTCCGGTTCAGGTACCCCATTATATATAAGGTGGCAATCCCGCCGGTTATACTTACGTACGAGTATATCGTTAATCACCTCCGAAATCACAATCACCTCGTTTGCATATTTCGTCCCCATCCGTTCGCCTAACTTCAATATTGCCTTGGCGGCGGCTCCCCATTTGTCACGGTCATAGTCGGGACCGTGATGCGTAAACACTACCTTCATGCCCAGCAACCTTGCCAACGGAACCAACAAGGCGGGACCGATGGCATGAATGTGTACGATGTCGGCACGAAGCGATTTCGCTTTCAGTATTGCCCGAAACGTATGGATGATTGCCTCGAAAGATTTCCTCTTCGGGGTCGCTATGTCAACCAGCTTCACCCCTTTGTATTCTTTCAGACTGTCGTGCACATAGCTCTTCCTGCGTATCACCGTCACGTCAAAGCCCATACTGACCATACGCGGAAACAATTCCTCGCAGTGCGTCTCCACGCCACCCATGATGTTCGGGATGCCACGGGTGCCGGTAACAACTATTTTCATAAAAACATTCTTAATTTTGAGAATGAATAATTATTCTTGCAAATCCAAAAGCTGAACCAATGAAACAGCACTTAAACCGCCTGAAAGAAAATCTCCTTTATGCAAGAATTATAATCGTTTCTTGCCTGTCAGCTTTGTGGCTTTTCATAAAAGGCAAAAGAATCAGGTAAATCAGAACTTCTCCCTCAAATCCCCCTGGCACGGGTCTTGGCCTACATCGCACCACTTCGGGTCTATGCAAGCAGGCTTGCCCTGCATAGAGCGCAGCTTGTTCTGCAACGCCCACTTTGCGGGATACTTGATATACTTGTGCATCACCGGGCTTGCCGTACCAACCATCCAGCAGTTCTTCGGGCATTTACGTACCATTGCACGGACTTTCTGTGCCTGTTCGCTTTCCCAAATCTCCATAAAAGGTTTGTCGTGGATATTACCCATACTTTCTTTCCAATACCTGTCTTCCAGCCCGTTGCAAGGCATCACCTCGCCCCACGGGTCGATGAAGAAGTTTGCCGAACCTGCCTCGCAAGGCAACATACGCCGTCCTCCCTCAATGTAGTTAATCAATCCCATATTGAACCACGCACGGAACCAGCTCTTCGGATGCTTCTCTTGAAGCTGCCACTCGATAAGTTGGCGGAAGTTATTGCACACTTCGTCCTTATTCGTAATCACATTGTCACTCTTATGGAAGTAATACGAGTTATGAAAAGCCGCCGTGGCAAACTCCATGCCCATGGCAAGCGAAAGCTGGTAAAGCGAAAGCATGTCTTTTGAATTGTGGTTTGACACTGTGCAGCCGAAACCGATGTCTTTCAGCCCCATGTGTTTCAAAGTGAGCAATGTGCGCAAGCCCTTGTCAAATCCGCCTGCATGACCGCGCAGTTCATCGTTCTTTTGGCTAAGTCCTTCGATGGAAATACGTATACCTATATTAGGAAACTTCTTGGCAAGTGCCACTACACGGTCCTCAAACCAGCCCGAAGTAGAGATTACGATACGTGGCGTATGCTTGTAACACTCCTCGACAATCTCGTCCAAGTCTTCACGGATGAACGGTTCGCCACCCGTCAGATTGATGAACTTCAACTGCGGCAGGGTCTTCAGATCTGCCGCCTTTATTTCTTCACTCTTCTTCGTGGGATTCTGCCAAATGTTACACATCTGGCAACGCATCGGACAACGATATGTCAAAATAATACTTGCGTCCGTAGGACGCGGAATTTGATTGTTAGTCATTACTTATGTATTATAATTGTTTATCTTTTACAAGTGCATCAAGTCCATCATATTCTCTACAGAAAAATACGATAATCTTTTGCAATATGCTAAATGAAAAAATTAAGAAATGTGACATAATAATCCCCCATCCATTTTGCAAATCATTTTCTAATTTGACTGGTTACCTTATCAAACAATTCCATTAATTGCCCATAATGCTGTTGGGGCGAATAAACAGTGGCAATATCTTTAAATCCGGCTTCACCCATTTGTTTGGCTATATCCGAATGACTAAACATATAACCAACCTTCTCTCTGAAATCAGCTATATCCGCATAGCTAAAAGTCAAACCCGTCACATTATTTTTCACCAATTCAGGGAGTGAACCGAAATCTGTAGCGATAACCGCTTTTTTATAAGCGAAACTTTCCAATATAACATTCGGAAAATTGTCATACCATTCCGATGGAACTACCGTGCAAAGGCAGGATTTCAAATAAGGTACAATTTCATCAAATGTTTTTCTTCCTAGAAACTCTATATGATGTTGTTTCCCGTTTAAGTACCTTTTCAATTCGTCTTCGTAACCGTCATTAGAGAATCCTATAATTTTCAGGTTGTAATCCATCCCTTCAAAAGTCTTGACCAATGTCATCAATCCTTTTTGTTTTTCTATGCGCCCTACAAAAAGCACAAACGGTTCATACTTTACTTCCGGATTGGTGTCCTTCATATTAAAGAAAGTCGGAATGTGATTCAGTTTGTTCATGGGAATACCATATTCATTTAACTTTTTCAACGTAAACGAAGACGGTACGACAAACGCATCTATTTTCTTTGTCACTTTCATTGCGTCATGCAACCATTTGGCAGCCATCTTAATGCCAGAATAAACCGTGGAATTCAGCACGCATTTATATTTCACGCAACTCCATCGTTTACCTTTCAAGCAGTCTTCGCATACACCTTTCGCGTCATTATAAAACAACGCATTGGGGCACATATATTGAAAATCCGAGATGCGGTGAATCACCGGTATATGCAGATTCCTCGCTGCATCAATGATGCTGGGAGATATCTTATTATGATATTGCATGATATACACCAAATCCGGTTGGACAGCCTTCAACAATGATTCGAATTTATATTTTGCCTCAAACGAATAAAACATACGGGAAAAAGACTTCAAGACTACTTTCAAGCTCTTTTTCGCTTGAGCGAAATATACTTCATCATCTACTATGTCAAGAAAATATTGATCATAATCGTGAGATAAATTCCTGGAGCTTTTTATGCTGAACGGAATCACTTCATGTCCGTTCCGCTCCAAAATCTCTTTGATGTTGAAATAATACCTTTCCGGTCCTCCCGAAATAAAATATCGATAATTCACTAATACGATTTTCATTTTTCCCACTGTTTCAAATATTTCTGTTTAATACATTTCATCTCTTTTTCGTCTGCTATGATAAAAACAGTTGTTTCGTCACCTGTCAATTCCCGATATAGAGATATAGCCGCTTTAGGATTCCCTTCTATAGGGACACGGATTACATCTTTTGTGCCTGTATAATTTCCCAACAAGAATTGACCTTTCTACATATAGCAAGTGTTTCCTATCCATACGTTTGAAGTATAACGATTCTGGTAAGCACCATGATGGTGTTGTTCACGTATAGAATTGCTTTGTTTTGCAAATGGCAACGTAGCATCAAATCACAAAATTTTATCTACCGTTTTATACATTTCTAAATATCTTTCCACAGTTATGCTTACATCAAAGTTTTCTTTTACATAAGTTTGAGCTAAAGCTGCTTTGCCCAAGGCTTCAGCATAGTGTGCATGTATATAAGAAATAACATGAGCCAAGTCGTCTGTGTTACCATTCTCAAACGTCCATCCATATTTATTCTCACACGTAACCTCTGCGGGGCCTTGTCCAGCAGACACCAATACGGGTACCTTTCGGCCATGGCTTCGGCTACGGTCAAGCCAAAACCTTCCCAGCGTGAAGGTTGACAAAACAAGTCAAAGTCTTTCATGTGTTCTACTATCCATGATTGAGATTGCTTGCCTATAAAGTGAACATAATCATCACAGCCCAAGTCTGCGGTTATTTTTATCAGATAATCCATACTTTCTCCTTCTCCGACAAAAGTTACGTCCACTTTATCTTTTAATTTACTAACTGCTTCTATTAGCAGGTCTTGGCCTTTCTTTTGATGAACCAACCGGCTGACCATTATGATTCTTAAGGCGTTTTTGAATGGCGTGTTTGGTCGTTGTTTAAACATTTGCGTTTTTATGCCATTATAAATGACTGTGCTTTCCACTCCATATTTGACATTAAGCGCATCTCTCACAGCTTTGCTTATGGAGAACACCTTTGGTATTTTGTCGATATACACCACATTGCCAGGTACTCTAAAATGGAGGGGCGCAGGTAGTGCATGCCCCCAGCCAGTACGTCTTATCGCCCCTTTCGGTAAGTCGTGTAGCGTTGCCACCACTACACGACTTAATTCTCGATTGAAAATAAGAGTGTAAAATCGACTATCATGCAAGTGAATAACGTCTGGTCGAATTTCACGTAGAACCTTGTTGTAGCTGTAGATAAATCTTGGACTATGAGATTTCAATCTCCTACCAAGGCAGATAAAATGTACCCTTTTGTCAAGACTTGCCACAAGTTTCTCTTCATTATTGTCGTTGATGACCACGATGTAGACATCAGTGCCTAGTTTCACTTGCTCATTGGCGATGTTGACCAACATGGTCTCAATGCCACCATATCCTAATTGCCACCATATGTGCGCTATTTTCATAATTCAATATTATCCTATTTCTTGGTAAATTGCGTTTAACGTTAATTGCATAATTCATGTATAATGGCTTCCAACTCCGCCCCGAAACATTCCATATTATACTTCTTTGCAAGTTGAAAAGCATTTTGCTGAATGGATTTTTTCAGTGCTGGGTCATGGTCAATTCTATCAATAGCTTTTACCACATCATCAGGATGATGAGGTCTAACATAGATACCTACTCCCATAGCCTCTAAATCGAAAGGCCAATAAGGATTTCGTACTGCCACAATAGGCTTGCCAAGAGATAGAGCCGTCATGATGCATGTCAAACCAGTACAATATGTAAGTCCCTTGTCGTTTGGAATGATTATGACACCACTAGCTTTGAGTTCAAGACGTAAACATTCTGCATATGACACACGTTCTCTGATGACTTTCAATGAGGTTGTTCCTCTTTTACGTAATATCAGCTCTACAGCATCTATAGTGTTCCAATCTCGCATCTCTTTGCCAGTATGTACCCAATATCCTTCATCTGATATTTTATCCATGTATGGGTTGTAATATTTCAAATCCCCACCCCAGTGTATGAGGACACATTTTTCACGTGGGAAAAGTCCTGCGGTTATAGTTTCCATCATGGATAAGGGAGAAAAGAATAGTGCTCTATCTATGCCTTTACACCAGAATTCCAGTAGAAGTTTTTCTCACCTTCCCCAAATCTTCTATATTCCTTCCTTTTCCGTAGGGATGAGAGTGAAACAATACGATTACTTTCTTATGCCTGCAACTAGGGAGAAGTTTCAATAGCATATAGGGTGGATTAGCTTTAGGCAGATAACTCCATATATATAACACATCAAAATGGTTGAACAAAAAACAAAATGTACGGCTTATGAAGTTTTTGGCGTTTTTGGTTATAACCTCAAATTTACTGGACAATTGTATCATTCCCCATAAAGAACTAGATGTAGAAGTCCCTTGGAAATAAGATTTAATAGAGGAATTTAAGTGAGATTTTAGAAACAATATTTTTATTGCTTTCATAATTAATATACCGTTAAAATGAAACGAGTTAAAGTAAGCACTCAATTTAGGGCATCCCCCATTGAAAGAGCACTTTCCAGTGCCCTAAACCGAGTTGTGTTAAAAATTAGTCTTAAATATTAACATTGGCTTATAACCAAAGCGATTCTTGCTGGAAACTGGAATACCATCACCCTAAACTTCAACTACTTTTTTTACGCGTATCCTTAAACCATTTCCGAAAAATGTTATAAGGAACTTTGTGCTTCAAACAAAATGATTGGAGAGACTTTCCATGAGGCAATGCCTCGGTCTGGTACTGAAAGTAAAACCTTTCAAAATCTTCACTGCTACACATGATTTTTATTTTTTTTGATTCGCAGTGAAGATAGGAATTTCAATTAATAGCCAATTTTTGACTACTTATATTTGAACTGATTGACATTGACATTAATTTATTTCACATCTTTAGAAGGTGTAATATTAAAAGAATAACCACTTAAAATAAATATACATAAAGGTTGTGCATAAGCAGCTAAAGAATTATTTGTTGAGGCTAATAAAAAAAAACATCCTAAACAAAACCAACGTTGGTATTTTGAATATGGCTTAAATATTCGTTTTAACAACATGTAAAACCCAATTATTAAAAAGAATAAAACCAATTAACCCGTATCGTAAGAAATAATTAATCCAAAAATTTTCAATAATCAATATTTGGGCTTTATACATTAATAATTCAATTTTTTCCTCAGATAATCCAAATAGAATAGACAAAAAATCTGTATTTAGAAATAATGTTAAAGATGAAATGCGCACTAGAGCACTATCGTCTAACAATTTTTGCGAAAACAACCTGTCTCCTAAATTGAATTTGAAAATGAAATAACAAATTACAGGAATTGATAATGACATAAAAAGGACAAAGCGTATTTTTGTGATAGATACGATATGGTTCTTACTTGAAAAAAACATAATTTATGCTGAATAATAAAAACATAGCAGCCCATAATATCATCGAACTCCGTGTATTAAAGCATAATATTGCACAATATCCTATAGCAAAGAGTAATAGTTTCTTTTTTAAAGAAAAATAAGAAGTTGTTAGAATAAAAACTACAATAGCTGTCAAACACAGAGCATTATTCAAAGGATGGTCTTGCAAAGCTGTGCTTCTAAATCCTTCTAACGAATAAATAATATTATCTGCATTCTGAGAGTTAGTAAAAGGGAAAATATTTCTACCTATAATACGCTCACCAATACTCCATAATGAATCAATGCAATAGAATGATACAATAAGTTTTCTAACTTTTGCTTGAAATATTTCATTATTAGTTGGGAATAAATAGGAAAAGAATATTGGCAGTAAAAGCATATTAATAAGAGCTCCGACAAAACCAGATGATTTCATATAAATTTGAGAAACAAATAAAAAAGCAATAACTCCACATAACACATATTCTTCTTTTTTAGTTTCACTTTTTTCCAAAGGGCTTAATCTGTTTTTTAACAAGACTAAACATAATAAATAAAAACTAGGTAATATAGTGGTTATAACTGACGTTGGTACTATTCCAAAATAAATCAGCACATTATTACCTATAAACAACAAGAGAAATATAGATAGTAAATACAAAAACATATCACATAAGTTGTTTAAACAGAGCTACCCATTGATTGCAAATATATTGATTCTCAAACCGTTTGCTGCTTTCTATGCATTTTTGTGCCATTTGACATCTTAAATCATAATTTGACATCAATAAAGTAAGTCTCTTAACATAAAGTTCAATATCTCTGTCAGGTATAATATACCCATTATATTCATCTGCTATAATATCATAAATAGAAGCATAGCTATTAAAAGCTATCGGAATAACACCATATTGTTGAGCTTCAGTTAATGTCAATCCCCACCCTTCAAATGAAGATGTCATCATAAAAATAGACGCTTTTTGATAATAAGGTTCAGGTTTTTTTCTTCCCTCAAATGTAACACGTTTTAAGTTGTTTTTTGAACAAATTTCTTATACTTCGATGCATCGCTACCTGTTCCTATAATTCTTAAAGCCCAATCTTGAAAATCTAGATTGCTTTCTATTTGTTTCCATATGCGTAAAGCCATACTTATTCTCTTTTGTTTTTCTTCTAATCTACTTACGATTATCACTTCCTTTTCTTTTTTAGAATATTGTGACATATCGTAAAATGTATTGAAAGATAAGGCATTGTGAATGACATAAAATTTACTTGTATCATTTACGCGAGCATACTGAACAAAATCATTTATAAATCCCTTTGAAAGTAATACAGTTTTATCTGCAGCCTGATAAGTTAATTTATAATTTTCATGAAGTTTTATGATGTGTCTTATTTTAAGCACGGGATAGAGTAAGAGTTTTACGTAATTTTTTATTTTCTCTTCACCCCGTGTTTTTATACGATTTATAATAGAATGATAAGATAAAAAAGTTTCTTCCGCACCAGGATTAAAATGATGCACAAAAACAATTCGAATATTTTTATAATTAGAAATAACGGTTTTGATGTAAACTGTTTTATCAAATAATCCTTGTATTAAAATAATATCAATTTTATTTGTAAATACGAACTCTGAAAATTTTTCAAGATTACTTTGACATTTTAAATTCCCAATTTTGATTTTTCCATCAAAAATTGTTTTTTCTAAAGTCAAATCTATATCCACATCATAAGCTAAAAAACATTTAATATTTTTTTTCCGTAATTCTGTAGCTATAGTGCTGGTAATGCGTTCCGTACCTCCTTGTTGCGGTGATACATCAAAGCAAGTATAAAAAAGAATATTCATGTATTATAATTTTAGAGTTCTAATTTTTTTTAAAAGATTCCACCCTAAACGGTTTTGAGCCAAATAAAGGATGCATATATTTTTTAAATATTGAGGATATTGCTTATAAGAATATAGGTTAAATATTTCATTAAAATATAGGTTGTATTCTTCAAATGAAAAAAAAAGAAGAATCAAACATCAACCACTTCAAGTCAAATTTATGCCAAAACAAGCACTTGGTAGATATACCTCTTTGTAACAGATGTTTAGATATTTCCAAGACAAATTCTATTCTTTGGAGAATGGTTGTTTTTTTTAATTTTCGTGTAATAGATTGTGGATTATCAATATAATGATAAAAAGCTTTTGGCATATGCCTTATTTTATTTGTATTCAAAAACAAAAGAGTGCAAACATATACATCTTCACAAAAATTTATATTACGTGGAAATTGGATTTGATAGATTTTATATAATGATTGTCTTATCAATTTATTCCACATTACTCCTCTAATTTTGCCACTAAGCATATCATCAATCATTTGCAAATTAGTAGATTCATATTGTTCTGCAACATATTGATTATTTTGATAATAATCTACGGATATAATATCATATTGAGTTTCTATAGCCTCTTTATACATTATTTCTAATTCGTCATTTTCAATCCAGTCATCACCATCTACATGAATTGAGTATTCTCCTTGAGCTTCATCAATACCTAATTGCCTTGCGGATGCAACCCCACCGTTCTCTTTATGAAATACCCGTATACGACTATCTTTTCTAGCATATTCATCACAAATCTTCCCTGAATTATCCGTACTCCCATCATTAATCAGAAGTACTTCAAAATCAGTAAAGGTCTGAGCTAAGATACTGTCTATGCAACGAGGTAAATATTGTTCCACATTATATACCGGAACGATGACTGATATTTTAGGGCTATCATCTAATGCCATATTCATTGAGAATTAAATTTATCTGTAACATTTTTTACTATACGAAATGGAGCTACATTCAATAGCTTTTTCTGAATAATTCTTATATCCAAATTAGGAAGGCTTTTATCTTTGTTCCGTGAAAAAACATCCATACAGTTTTGATTAGAGGAAAGAATTTCTTCTATATTCTTAAATCCTTCATAAACTTGTATATCAACCGAACTGAGATAGTCTTTGAATTTTATATCGTCAGCATGAAGTGTTTGCTTCTTTATCCATAATGCAGGAATCCCATACGCGTGTGAAACTATTAGGCCATGTAACGATGTTGATAATATGTATTGACATGAAGTGATTTGAGCTATTGTGCTTTCTATCTCCCTTGTCCTAAAATCTATTATTTTGTATTTATTACTATACTTATCAAGAAAATAATCAACTTCTGACCAATGTGGAATAATCCCAATTAAATCTGTTCTGTTAGAAACAGGATTTACAAAAAGCGGAATCAATAACGCCGGGTCTCCCCAAATAGAAGTCCCTTGAAACCCCATCCTTTTCAGTTTATCATTAGTATATTTTCCTCTAACTGCTAAAATTTTTCCCCCGTTAAAAGGTTCGTTCTCTGAAATAAAGCCACTTCCCCATATAATCGAATGCTTATTCCCACGACTTAAAATAGATCCAATCGCTAACAAATTTGTTTCCCAAAGGGAATAATATAGGATTTATCTTTTTAAAGTCGAAAGCCAATATAAGTTTAATAAGCTTCTTTATTGCATTTATTCCGCCGATATTATATGATTTATAGACAGTTTTTTTACCACTCAATCTCTCCACAATATACGGGCTTAACATATCCCCAAAATTCGGTTCATTCCAATAAACAAGTTTGATTTTTTTAGAAGTGAATATTTCTTTCATATTGAATATTATTTTGATGCACTCTTTATCTTCTTGACTTTATCAACCACAAAAGTCCTCTCGCTTTTCTGTAACCCTGTAAAATAGACAGCCATCCCTACCGAAACCACACAGGCAAACCCGACCAACAGGAAACGTAGTAACGAAGGGGCAAACATCTCATAAACAGCAACAGGTAAGATAACCGAAAGCACAACCACACTCGCAATGCGGCATATCACTTTCTTGATATATTCCCTGATAGACAGTCGAATCATCGGACGGATCATCCACACACGGGCTATTTGGGCAAGGATGGTAAAAACTAAATGTACGACAAATGCGCTTTCGGGTGTCCCGCCTAATTTCAATACGAGATAAGCCACCGGAACAATCAACAGAAGGATTCCTCCTACTACGGCTTGGTAGACTTTTATCTTTCCCGTAGCCTGTGCGGAAACAATAAGCGGGTTGGCTACGGCATCTACCATGATAATGCAGAGGATGAACCGCACGAAGTTCACCGTATGAGCCGGTACAATCTTCAGCCATACCGTCAATATCTGTTCCGCTTCGATGATGACCGGAAGGGAAAGGAACAGCAATAGGAAAAAGGAATACTTCGAACTGGCAAAGACCAAGCTGTGCATCTGTTTCAAGTCACCCGAAGCGTAATTCTTCGTGATTTGTGGGTTCAACGCCATCTGGAAGTTGGCGCAAAAGCCTTGTATGGCGTTCTGCATTTGTACCGCAATGCCGCGAGCCGCATTGACGGCAGGACCGAAAAACATATTCAACAAAATATTCAAACCTTGTGTGAAAGCTACTGCGGCAAGATTTCCGAATAGGCTCCAGCCCGCAAAGCCCGTCATTTCACGGAAAAGCTTCCTGTCCCATATCCTTTGATAACGGGTCTCTTCAAAATGCTTGCCGCAATAACGCCCGTAAGCGATGCGGCTAATCATCTGCACGCAAAACATCAACACGGCATACAGTTTCAATTTGTCAAAGTCAAACCACACCAACATATAGACGATAAGCAGCTTCAGCACCACTTCCAAAATGGAAATATAGGCAAAAGCACTCATCTTCTCGTGGGCGATGATGGAAGCGTTGTAAGGCACGCTCATCAGCACCACAATGCAAGATACCACAGCAAACTGGTACACCCAAAGGGCTGCGTCCATCCGGTCTGTAGGAATGGTCATGTGAGTGTATAAGAACCACAACCCGACGGTTTCAGCCAAGATAAAGATGGCTAACGAAATCAGAGTATGGATATGTATGCTGGTGCAGAACACTTTGTGAAGCCGTTCGAAATCGCCCCTCCCCAACTCGAAAGTCAGATAACGTTGGGTAGCACTTGCCATTGCCCCATTCATGAACGTAAACATTGTCACAATGCCGCCCACTACATTATAAATTCCGAAGTCTTCTACTCCCAGTGTATTCAATACCACCCGGCTTGTATAGAGTGATACCACCATCATGAAGAGCATCCGGAAGTAAAGCAGCAGCGTGTTCTTAGCTATGCGTTTATTGTTTTCTGCCGTAGTTGCCACGTTGAAAATGAAGAGTTAATAGGAAACAATATAATGCAAATCAGTAGTTAGAAAAGGGTAACTAAACTGTCCAATAAGTAAGCACTCTATTTAGGGCATCCCCCATTGAAAGGGCACTAAGTTGTGCCCTAAACTGAGTTATGTTAAAGATTAGTCTTGGATATTAAGATTGGTTTTGCAGCCAAAGCAATTCTTGCCGGAATCCTATTCACATAGTCCCTACACCCGTAGAAGATTTTTTTGGAAAAAGTCCCGATAAGATTCCATACGGTACTTATCATGCCACAATAAGCAGCTGCCAATCGGAGAAAAGGCGTACATGGCAAAAGTAAACATTCTAATTATACAGATACCTCAACTTACTACACACTTTCCTCATCCGGATTAAAATCCCTATAAAACCGCTCACTCCGCTCCTCTATGCCGTTTATTTCCTGATACATAAACTTACAGGCATAGTCATAGAAAGGTATGGCAGTTCCGCGTTCGTTTGAAGAGCGGAAGCCTAAAAAAGTCTCGTAATAATTGATTAACAGTTCATCCGGAGTCAAATCGGCTGCGAACAGAAAAAGATATTGACAGCCAATGAGCTTTTTGGCCTCACAAATCTTAGGCACAACGAAATGCCAAAAGATAACAGCACCCATTTTCTGCTGGAAATGAAATTCATCCCAATGCGTACGGCAAGCGTCATTAGCGCAAAAGTGTACGATTTCAATGCCGGCAAAAGTCTTTCCTACACGCTTCAGGTGGTCGGTCGGCTCTTTTTCCAACTCTTCCAGCAACTGATTCTTTTTCGTTCGTGAAATCTTGGCTAAATCTTCTTTAACCAAGCCTTTTCTCGTTCGGATGCTTTCCAATATGGAATTGATAGTCTGCCTATCTTCTACCGTAGATGAAGAGTCATTTTCCAATTCCACAAGGAAACGGAACAAACCGTTCAACTTGCGTAATTGTTCTCCTTGGTCCAAACTGTCATACAGCATACCACATTTCAAGGAAAAATAGAAAAGGATGTTGCCGTCAGCGTCTTTTATAAGATAGTAAGCGATGTGGTTTGCTTCGTCTTCCGCATAAGCCGTGTCTTTCAGCGTGTGCTCCAAGCTTCCATTCCTCAGATTGCAGAAATTTTCCACTCCCCTCAGGTTGTCCGGATTCGAAGACAGGCGTTCGCACGTAAAGGAATCCAATATTCGTTTTTGTTCCTCAGTGATTTGCATAGCTGTCTGTCCGGTAGATGAATGGAACGACCTTATTATAAAGGAAACGGCGCTGTTTAACCCTTTCGGCATCTTTGCGTATATCGTCCGTCTGCATCAGTTCATGACCTTTCCCGTCTGCGTCAACCTTTTGCCGGGCTTGACGCCATGCGTATTCACCGTGCGTAATGCTGCTTAAACTCCAAGAATCTTTGGGAGCGTAAGTATCGAACACACTATCAAACACACACTTGTATTGTGCTTCTGCCTCTTCCGGCAATGGTTCATGCAAAGCATCTTCTTTGTAAAGCTGCCTGACAGAGAGCAATACCGGACCATATCTCCATGCCTCGAAACGCTCTTCGAAGATAGGCTGTCCGGTCTGGATAATGGACTCACGTTGCGTGAAATAAAGCAGCTTATGCAGCTTCATTTCATCAATCCGTTTGCCGAATTCCCGCTGATAGCGTTGACAAATATAAGATGCAACCTTTACAACGTCTTCCATAATCCGTTTGTCTTATAAGTGATGTTTTACAAAAATAGTCATTTCTTTTGTTTATCGCAAATTCCAAAGCGGAAAATCAACAGACAGGCGGATAATCGTTTAAAAACGGACTCCCGCATACCATTCCGCAAACTTCCGCAACCCGTCCCTTAACGAAGTGCTCGGCTTGAAACCAAAATCCGTTTCCAGTGGCGTAGTGTCAGCATATGTTACGGGTACATCACCCGGCTGCATCGGTACCAGTTCCTTGTGTGCCTCAAAATCGTAATCGGTCGGAAGCACGCCGGCACGTACCAGTTCTTCTTGCAGGATAGTCACGAAATCGAGCAGGTTTTCGGGATGGTTGTTACCTATATTATATACCTTGTAGGGCGGAACAGGCAATCCGTCTTCACCCGTCAAGCGTTCGGGAGCATGCCGCATGACGCGCACCACGCCTTCCACAATGTCATCGATGTAAGTGAAATCGCGCTTGCAGTTGCCGTAGTTGAATATCTTGATGGTTTCGCCTTTCACCAATTTGTTGGTGAAGCCGAAGTATGCCATATCGGGTCTGCCTGCCGGACCGTACACCGTAAAGAAGCGCAAGCCGGTGCTCGGAATGTTATAGAGCTTGCTGTAGGCATGAGCCATCAGTTCGTTGCTTTTCTTAGTGGCGGCATACAGGCTGACGGGATTGTCCACCTTGTCATCGGTGCTGTAAGGCACTTTCTTGTTGCTGCCGTACACGCTGCTACTGCTGGCGTAAACCAAGTGTTCCACTCCGGTTTGTCCGTCATCGTAACTGTGACGGCAAGCCTCCAAAATGTTGTAAAAACCGATAAGGTTAGAAGCTATGTAAGCACCGGGATTGGTGATGCTGTAGCGCACACCGGCTTGGGCAGCCAAGTTCACCACCACTTGCGGCTTATATTCTTGGAACAAATTGTCAATTGTCTGTTTATCGGCAATGTCGCCTTTGATAAAGGTAAACGATTCGTGACCGGACAGTTTTTTTAAGCGTTCTTCCTTCAGCCGGACATCGTAATAATTGTTCATATTGTCAATGCCTACAACTTTTATATCCGCTATTTCCTGAAGAAGTCTTTTTGCCAGATTGGAACCGATAAAGCCGGCAACACCTGTGACAAGCACGGTATTGCCTGTTAAAGTTACATTTGAAATTAACATGATTGTGTTATTAGCTTAGAAATAAGGTAAGCGTTCAACTCCGATGTTTCCCCCTCTGCGTTACAGAAAATACGCCTAAAATAAGATTAAAATTCGGTTGATATTTACAATTTGTTTGCGCTAATGCTGATGGTTGAGGGTATCAGTTTTCCGTAGTTGCGCTCACCGTAAATATGAATAGTTTATAGTGAACAATCAATAACATTTAAGCAAGAAAATTCTCCCATACATTCAACGCATACGGCACACCATAATTTTCGTATGCTTCAGTGTGTTTCAACTTCTCCAATCCGTCTTGCAATCGCCGGAACTCAGCATCGGGAAAATTCCTGCTCTTAATAGAGCTGATGATTGCCTCCATCATGTCTTGGCAAATATAATCGGGACTGTACATATCATCAAAATAGTTGTAATGCTCGTCTTCCACGAAGTGGTAAGTAAGGCTTTCGAGCACTTCAAGCAGGATGGTTACAGCTTCGGCATAGCTGCCTTGATTTAGCGATTCACGAATCGTTTTCCGATAGGGTGAAAGCAGTCTCGCTATGGTATCGCAATCTTCATCTATGTTGCGTTTGCTGAATATGGCTTCGATTTTATTCTTTCCGTTTGTCATACATGTATGTTTTGAAAACGTTATCTATATCTATTTTTATGGATATATACTGCATCGGCGGTTGCAGTATATATTCATCAGCAGTTGCAGTATATATTCATCGGCGGTTGCAGTATATATTCATTTTTCGGGTGTACTATCCTGTATGTTCTGTTCCGCCTGCTGCGCGTTCGGGGCGATGAGGTTCTGGCCGCCGTTGATGATGCAGACAAACTGGGGGTCTTCCCGCTCGTGGAGCTTGTCTATCTCATCGTGGTACTCCTTGGGCATTATCTGGCGGAGGAGGCACTTCACGTGCGAGAGGTCGGCGTTGCGGTTTGCATTCAGGAATTGTTGGGCGGCGACTATCTGCTTGAGGTAAGGCGTCCCGTCATGTTCCTCCCGGACGGCGGGAGGTGGCTGCATTTTGGCACTGATGAGCCTGGGCAGTTCTTCCCGGATGGATTCGATGACTGCTTCCGCTATTTTCTTTATGAACGCGCTTTTTTTCATTAGCCAAGAGTTTCAAGTGAAATGCCGGAAATGCGTAAAGTTTCCCGGTGACTTGTCCTCTTGGAATGAGTATCGGGTTCATGACAGGGCGGTCTTTTCAGACAGGTTCAGGGACGTTTCTTGGGACGGTTCATCCATGCGTCGTTGATGCGGGCACGGATGTTGTCGATGGTCTTGCCTTTTTCAAGCTTGGACGCGAAAGGCAGCAGAAGGCTGATGAAGCGTTCTTTCACCATTTCTTCGGGGAAGAGCCTGGGCTCTTGTTCCACCATCTCCACCACGACACGTGCCAGCTCGGTAGCCGACCGGCACTCGCCGATGAGGGAGAGATAGCGGCCGAGGTTCTCCTTATTTATATATAGGGCAAGCTTCTGCGCTTCGGGAGGCTCCGTTTCCTGAGCGGACTTGTCGGGGAGCGGATGTTCCGGAAAGTGGCCGCCGTAGAAATTCTGCACGGCTTCCGTAGCGTTGGGGAGGATCTGATTGTTTCCTCCGTTTATGTTTATGGTTATGTCGGACACGACAATAATTAATAATTAATGCCAATCAGGAGTTAAAAGGGAGTTATAGGTAGTTATCGCCCGCCAGTGCGGGCTGGGAGTTAGATGCCAATACCTTTTGCACCGCTTTCAGAAGTTAAGCTATTGGCCTTTAACTCCTGAACGAAGTGATAACTCCTGTGAAACGGTATGTACCAACAAGCCTTTGGTAGCTCTAACTTTAGACGCTCTTTGAATTTCTGTTTTTTCATTCAGCCAATTGAAAAAGGATTCGATAGGTTGTCTGAGTTTGGACACAGCTTGTGAGAACAACAAGTCCCTGGCAGCCTTATCCCTCTGTTTGAGCACTTCCGGCTCTCCCTTAATCTCCTTATGCGGGGTAAGGACTTTAACCGGATAACTCTCGTTGAAGAAAGAAAAGTCGCTGTAAATCTTGTCCCCGAGCACGGTCCTTCCGGACAGGTATGGCGCGCATTCGTTTTTGAATACGGTCAGGTCGTTGTCCGAAGCCGGTGTCAGAATTATCATCTCAGGAAAAGGTATTGTACCCTTCCTCCGCTGTCCTACCATGTGCAGTTTCATGCCATAGTAGTACATGTTCTTGGTAGAGCAATATCCTTTTGATGTTATCTCCGTTGCCACTTTTCCTTCCCGGTTCTTTCCTTTGCAGGTAACAATCGGCATGGAATCCACAATGGAAACGAGAGAGTCGCAATCCTCAGGCTTGAATGATTGTATCATGGTTTCCGCCAACACTTTAAAGGCTTCTGAAAGCATGTTCAAACGTGCATTGAATGTCTGGTAAGACGGCAGCTTGGGAAACCACGATGACAGATACTCCTTGGCGAAAGTATGTATCTCCTTGATGCCGAAGTATCTCTGGCAGTAACCGCAGAACAGATAGACGGTAAGAACCTCCTCGTCCGTAAACTCGGGATTGGAGTTGTTGCTGAATCTCTGGCAGTAGAAACGAAGAGAAGACTTATAGACATCACAGATATACATATACAGACTTATTAGTTTTAACTTTTTCTCCTTGGGAATCATAATTAGAAAAATGAGTGGTTTTATTCTTCTAATATGCTGATTTTCAAGGAGATTACAAAATGAAACAATGAGATAATTAACTGAATTACAAACTTTTAAAACTTGAATCAGAAGCTATTTTCAACTCCTGATTCGCATTAATAATTAATAATGCCAATCGGGGGTTATAGTAGAACAAAATTGATTTGCGAAAAAATTCTTGATGTATTGTCATCCTGAACGCACGTGAAGGAGCTCGTAGACATCCACGTGGGTGCATCCGAGATGCTTCACTACGTTACCAATGACGAATTATCCTTAACCCTCTTGTCATTCTGATGACCGTAGGGAGGAAGAATCTCACATCCACGTAGATGTTTACGAGATCCTTCGCTGGTGCTCAGGATGACAATACCTGTCATAATCGAATGGAGTTTCCATTGGAAATGGGCATTCAGCATGACAAATGATTTTCGCATTTTATTTCTGATTGGCTATAAAAGGGAATTAGATGGAGTTATCGCCCGCTTGACGGGCTGGGAGTTAGATACCAATGCCTCTTGCATTGTTTCTGTAGAGACGATGTGCACATCGTCTCTACTACGTGGCATATACAAAATGCACAAATAAATACTGCGTGAAGTATAACTTCTGAACGAAGTGATAACTCCTGTGAAACATAGCTACGTTTAACTCCTGATTCGCATTAATAATGGATAGCTTAGAACCTTTGTTTTCTCAACCGGTTGTCAATGGTTTGTCAACGCTTGTCAACCGAATTGATTTCGCCTTTCCGGTGCAGTACCTTTGCATTGTCATCAGAAATGAAGAACGAAAAATGATGAATGAATAATTCACTCCCGGGACATTTAAGTTTGACGTTCCCTGATGACAAACAAACATAAGTTTAACCCTTAAAAACAGTTTAAAGTATGATTAATTACTCTACCTATTTATGGAGAAACCCGTTGGACGAAGAAGCTGCTGAAATGGCATACGCCAAAAACCAGGTAACCAAAACGATGACTTTTGACGAGTTCGTGAAACACATCGCCGATCACAACGGGGTGTTTACCCGCGGTACGGTGAAAGGCGTGGTGAGTGACACGTGTGCCTGTCTGGTCGAGATGCTGCTGAACGGCTGCAAAGTGCAGTTCGGTGAACTGGGCACCTTCGGCATTTCCCTCACTTGCGAGCCTGCCGATTCGATGGAAGAATTTACTGCATCCAACATCAAGACGGTAAATATCGTGTTTACTCCCGGCGAGGACTTCGAAAACCTGCGCTCGCGTGCCGAATTTGCTCCGGTAGCAAGCCGCCTGGCACAGAAGGCTACGCTGAAAGCCGAGAAATCCGGTGAAACTACTGTGGACCTGGAAGCGGCGAAACGGAAGCCTGCTTCTGTTCCGGAAGAACCCGGCGTGTGATTCTTTCCTTTCCCAGCTCTTTCTGAAATGCGGATTCTTTAATTTAACCTTGCAGGGCGGATAACGAATCTGCCCTGCAACAATAAATTGCCATGCGATTATTCATCCTTATTATTCATTTAACCACTAAACGTATGAAAACAAACTGGAAAAACATTTTGCTTTACATCGTCAAGTTCATTGAGTTGTTGATAACCGGTGCTGCCGGAGGAGCGATAGCCAGCGGCCTATGAGAACCATTACACTGATTATCGTGCACTGTTCTGCCAATAGGGCAGGCAGTGCCCTTCGGATGGCAGACATCGACAGCTACCACCGCTCGCTGGGCTGGATAGGCTGCGGTTATCATTACGTCATTCCCACGGACGGGACTATTGAACCGGGCAGGCCCGAAGAAATGGTCGGGGCACATTGCAAGAACCATAACCGGCATTCGATTGGAGTCTGTTACATCGGCGGACTGTCTAAGGACGGAAAGCCTGCCGACACTCGGACGGATGCCCAACACATTGCCTTGCGCAACCTGCTGGAACTACTTCACCGGAGATATCCCGACGCCCTGATTGTGGGACATAGGGACCTGGACCCGCAAAAGGTCTGTCCGTGCTTTGATGTGGCGAACGAGTATCATGACTTGCAACCTCGCTAAACGCTGACTCTCTCTGGAAATGACGGCAGCCGTCACGGTTTTCACCGGTAAACGTTGCAAAACGGCTGTGCCGTGAAAGCTGTCGTCATTGTCGAACATCTCCTTGCGCATCTCTTTTTGTGAATCTTGTTTCATTTTGAAAAGGGTTGTGTTTCAATCCCTGATGAGCCGAATGGAATAACATCCGACAGGGGGAGGCTGAATGAGGCATCGGAACGCTTGTCTTCCGATGTTCTATCCGCATCCGAGGCTTCAACATGAGGATGCTCAAGTCTCATCTCTATCAGGATGGATTCAAAAGGATCTTCAAGGCCATGCTCTTTCAAGAAGCGGGTCATATACATAGCCAAGGCTGCTTCAGCATTTTCCGCTGCGTTTAAGAAACTGTTTTGAATTTCTCCAAAAAGTTTTTCTTGGCTTGATGTGTTCGTTTTCGTGTGTGCTTTGGGCGATTTTTTGGTCCTTTCCGCTTCTGTTCTTCGTCAGATAGCCCGCTATCTTCCTCATCACAGAAGCGAAAATGCCTCAAAAACTCATCCCAAATCATCGCACGATAAATTCAAAACAGCTTCTAAGAAACTGTTTTGAATTTCTCCAAAAAGTTTTTCTTGGCTTGATGTTTCCGTTTTCGTGTGTGCTTTGGGCGATTTTTTGGTCCTTTCCGCTCCTGTTCTTCGTCAGATAGCCCGCAATCTTCCTCATCACACAAGCGGAAATGCCTCAAAAACTCATCCCAAATCATCGCACGATAAATTCAAAACAGCTTCTTATTTCAACCGGGTAGGAAGTGTAATATGGTTACAACAGGTCGCTTATGCTTACGCTCTTGGTCATGCTTTCCCACGAATGCCTTGCAACGGTGAGGTTCAGCGGATAACCGAGTTCCATCATTTCGCCCAGTTTCTTCAGGCTGTAATTGATGCGGTGCAGGATGCCGTCATACTGTCTCCATTGCTCGCGCGGGGATTTTGCCGTGATGACGGGGAAGAGGAGGAGCGTGCCTTTCTGCCTGTAGCGGTCCGCTATTTCCTGCAGTACCGGTTCCCAGGGAATGGAGATTTCCTTGCCGGTGAGGTGCTGGCGGTAGGTGAGCTGTCCGTTCCGGATATTCCCTTTTGTCAGGCGGAGAATGTCATCGCTTCTCATGCCGCGGGCATAGACGGAAAACAGGAAGATGTCGCGGGCGAAGACGATTGACGGATGTTCACCGCTTAAGTCCAAGTCGCGCATACGTTTTACTTCCACAAGCGTCAGGCCGTTCTTCTCTTTCTTGACGCGGTAGCTCACGTCCATGCCTTCGAAGGGATGGCATTCATCCGCCAGTCCGCTTTCTACGGCAAGGCGGTAGACCCGTTTCAAGTTCCGGATGTACAAGGAAATGGTATTGCGCCCTAACTCCTGATTCTTCAGCCATGTATGATAGTTGCGTATCAGCAGGGAATCGAAGTCCTTGAAAGGCACTTCGTTCTTGCCTAAATAGGCAATGAACTTCCTGAGATACATTTTCAGTTTGTTTGCGGCATCGTAACGTCCCTCGTCCTGCAGTTTCTTAACGCGGGAATTGGCGTATGCGATGAAGCCGAAACCTTCCAGCTCCTTTCCGGCTCTTTCCGGTGGGGAGAGGGTAACAGCTGCCGTCTGTATTTTTTCTTGTCTGTTATCCACTTTCTGTTAGGATTTGTGTATTTCCCTAGTGTTTATGCAGAGGGTGTATCTCAGTTGATAATTAACAATTAATAATGCGAATCAGGAGTTAAACGTAGTTATGTTTCACCGGAGTTATCACTTCGTTCAGAAGTTATACTTCACGCAGTATTTATTTGTACATTTTGTATATGCCACGTAGTAGAGACGATGTGCACATCGTCTCTACAGAAACAATGCAAGAGGCATTGGCATCTAACTCCCAGCCCGCATTGACGGGCGATAACTACCTATAACTCCCTTTTAACTCCTGATTGGCATTAATAATTGATTTACTGTAGTACGTTGTCAGCTCTTAATTGTGCAGCCACACCGTCCGCAGATACCTGCGCCATACGGCAAGGTGGTTGGTGGTATTGATTTCCTTGCAGATGCGGACGCAAGTCTGTATCAGCTTGTCCTTTGCCGCGTCTTTTTCTTGAACAGAAGACCGGATAGCAAAGACGTTCAACGTATCTTTGCCGACCTTAAAATCCTGAACGGCTTTTACGGCTGAATCCGCATCCGTCAATACCTTATATAATGTTGGGGCATAGTTGCGGAAAGACTCGATAAGTTTTTCCGTATTTATAGCTTCGTTACGGATTGTCTGCACACCGCCCGACACCAACTTCTCGTTAGCTTTTCCTGCCGTTAGGAAATATTCGCGGAGAAAATCGTCCCAGTTGGCGAAGAAGATAAAGCCCTGCCCCTCCAGCCCCTCTCCGGCTCTCCCCATGAGGGGAGAGGGGTTAGATTGTTCTGTCACAGCCCTCTCTCCACGGGAGAGAGTGGGGAGAGAGGCTATGTGGGCATAATACGTAGTGGTTATTTGTCCGTCTTCCTGCCTGCTGGGATAGTAAACCTCTTCGGTGATGTCCACCCTGCGGATGATTTCCGTAAAATTCTTATGTTGAAGTTCCACCTCGTTCTTGCCTTCTTCCAACTCTGTGCCGGATGTAGGCGTCAGGAACGAACGCAGGAGAATCTTTTGCCAGTTTTCCTTCACATATCCGGGAGTGTCATGTTCGTAGCGGGCAAGGTTTATCAGGAGTTCAGCTTCCTTGGTAGTCAGTCTGGCAAGACGGCTGCCCAATGTTTTCGCACCTTTCTTGTCCAGTTCCCGACAGAGATTGGTCAATGACAAATCGACAGCAAGGCGTTCCATCAATTCATAAAGCATGGGTTGCGTGCGTTCTCCGTAGCCGCAAGCCTGCAGGATTCCGACAAGCAGGTCAACGGCACGCCCTTTTTCCGTGCCTATAGACAGGCGGTCGCCCTCGGCATTGTGGAGACGGACGACGTGCAGGTCGGAGGCATTGGGATAGGTGACGGTCAACCAGCTGCCCGGCACCATGCCTTGCACGCGGAACACCAGTCCCTTTTTGCGGTGGAAGCGGCAGATGTAGCCTTCTTGGCCGGCAAGCGGACCGTCGACCACGCGTACAATCTCATTTGCCTCGCCCTCTTTCGCATTGAAGGCATAGTCCGAGTAAGGACGCTCCAATACAATCACCTTGTCGGCGTAATTCTCGTTATAGTCACGGAAAGCGCGCATCTGCGATTCGGGTATGGTGCAGGGTGTGGCTTTCTCCTCTTCCGTGCGCTTGCGGTTGTAGCGGATATAAGCGTCGGAACAGTTGTCTCGAAGGAACTCAACTAACGCACTTTGGGTGGCAAGCACGAATACATAGCCATCGAAAAGAGGCAGGCGCTGTTCATTGTCACCCAGGCGCACGTAGACTTTGGTATGTGTGGGGTAATAGACTTCCAGTATGTTCCGGAGCTTGTCCTTTTCACGTTCAATGCGTGCGCACAATTCCGGTTCGTGCCCGGGTTTTGTGCGGACAAGGAACCATCGGTAATCTACGTTGTTGAGTTTGTCGGACAACATGATGGATTTGCGATTTACAAAGTACTATTTACGGTGGTTAATCCCCATTTACAACACAGCCCAATCGTAAATTGTAAATGAACAAGGCATTCCTTACGTTACCCTCATGACAATCGCATGACGGCTAACCGATACCTCTCCGAATTTGAATCACCACGCTTTGCAAACTTTTTAGGAAGTTTTCGGGCTTGTCTTACAGCATTCTTTAGGTTTAGCGGCAGCATTCCGGAGTAAAAACTCAGCAACAATGACTTGCCGTTGTTATGTGACGAGAAGTGAAAAGCGCAATGCGCTTTAATGTTTTTGCTTCCATATCACAAATGCTTGATATTTAATCAATTAAATCTTTTTAAGTTCACCGCTTTACCTTTGTTTTATATTATGAAGCGGAAAGAAACGCTGCAAATGTAGTAAAAAGATTTAATACTAAGGAATTTACGGTCAAAAAAAATTTTTCAAGCTTCGTGATTTAGTTTTTCAAAAAGCTGCATTTTTTTGACTAATTTCGGGAATATATCTCATTGTTTGTTGATTATCAGTGTGTTATAAAATCATCCGTTTCATAATATACAGCATGTTTTGTTGAAGAGATTCCGGTTGTTTTTAGAGCCTGTTTAGAAGCTGTTTTGAATTTCTCCAAAAAGTTTTTCTTGGCTTGATGTATCCTTTTTCGTGTGTGCTTTGGGCGATTTTTTGGTCCTTTTCGCTCCTGTTCTTCGTCAGATAGCCCGCTATCTTCCTCATCACAGAAGCGAAAATGCCTCAAAAACTCATCCCAAATCATCGCACGATAAATTCAAAACAGCTTCTTAAATTTTCCAATAAAGTAATATTCTATCAGCTTCTTTTTTGTTTTGAGGATATTCATTTAAGTATGCGAATCGGGAGTTAAAAGGGAGTTAGATGGAGTTGTCGCCCGCTGGACGGGCTGGGAGTTAGATGCCAATACCTTTTTGCGCCGGTTTCAGAAGCAAGACTATTGCCTTTAACTCCTGAACGAAGTGATAACTCCTGTGAAACTTAACTACGTTTAACTCCTGACTCGCATTAAGTATAATCAATGCTTGGGTGTTCGCAAAGAAAAAGCCGCCTCAAATTTTGAGACGGCTTTCAGAGCGGAAGACGGGACTCAAACCCGCGACCCTCAGCTTGGAAGGCTAATGCTCTATCGACTGAGCTACTTCCGCATTGCAATTGGGGTGGGCAAGGATGGATTCGAACCACCGAAGGCGTAAGCCAGCAGATTTACAGTCTGCCCCATTTGGCCACTCTGGTACTTGCCCTTTTTATTTTTTTAGAGCGGAAGACGGGACTCAAACCCGCGACCCTCAGCTTGGAAGGCTAATGCTCTATCGACTGAGCTACTTCCGCATTGCAATTGGGTGGGCAAAGATGGATTCGAACCACCGAAGGCGTAAGCCAGCAGATTTACAGTCTGCCCCATTTGGCCACTCTGGTATTTGCCCTTTTTAAATGAAGAATACTTGCTTCGCAAGACTGAAAGATATTCTTCATTTTTTCAATTGCGCTGCAAAGGTACTACTATTTTTTTAATTTGCAAGTAAAATCAATCATTTTTATTGCATCTACTGCGCATTCGTCTCCTTTATTTCCCAATTTCCCGCCTGCACGTTCTTCGGCTTGCTGCATATTGTTGGTGGTAATCAGGCCATAGATGACCGGAATGTCGCTTGTAGCGTTCAGGTAAGTAATACCTTGGGTAGCTCCCATGCATACATAATCAAAGTGAGGGGTATCTCCGCGTATGACGCATCCTAAGGCAATCACGGCATCTACTTTTCCACTTTTAATTAATTGGGCAGAACCGTATGTCAGTTCGAAGCTTCCCGGTACGGTTTTTACCAAGATGTTTTCGTCTTTGGCTCCGTGTTTCTTTAATGTGTTTAAAGCTCCGTTCAGGAGGGAACCGGTAATGTGTTGGTTCCATTCAGATACAACGATACCGAAGCGCATGGCGGATGCGTCAGGCACGGAATGGATATCGTAATCGGATAAGTTATGGTAGGCTGTAGACATGTGTGGTAGTTGATAATTAATAATTGATAGTGATTAAATGCAGAGGCGCAAAAACATCGAGGATTATTTCCTTTGCGTTTTTGCGCCTCTGCGTTTGATTAAAAATTATTTAATAGATGCGCGTTCGATGTACTTATCGATGGTCATAGCTTGGTATGATGTCGCGTATTTGGTTTTGATTTGTTTGTAAGCATCTACAGCTTCGGCATTCTTGCCTTGCTTTTCCAGGATTTGTCCGGCTTGGAGCAGGAATATCGGGCTGAGGGTAGTGCTGTTTGCCTTGTCTGCCGCTTTCAATAATGTAGCGGCTGCTTTGTCCAATTGTCCCATTTGTGCATAGCAGTTGCCCATTGTGCCCAGAATAGCGGGAGCTACCATGTAATCGTCTGCACTGAATTTATCGAGGTAGGTTGTCGCTTCTTCGTATTTGCCCAATTGTGCATAGCAGAGTCCGCAATAAGCGTTGGCAAGGTTTCCTGCATCTGTACCGCTGAATTCATCCGCGATTTTCAGGAAGCCCGTATATCCCAGGCTATCACCGTTCAGAGCCAATTCGAATTCATTGTTCCCGAAATATTGTTCTCCTTTGAAGAGGGCTTCGGATGCTTTCAGCTCATTCGGCTCTCCGATGAAATGATTGTAACCTACAATGCCGCATACGATAACGACAATAGCTACTACCACACCTATAAACAGGTTTTTGTACTTTAATAAGAATGCTTCGGAAGTGTTCAGCGCTTCGTCTACATTCAACGGATCGTGAGTTTGTTTTTGTTTTGACATTTTTCTTATTGTTTTTTTATTATTTTCGTGAAATCCATTTTCGGTCAGCAAAAGTAGTTTATTTCTGTTTATAAACGAAATTTGCGGGCATGTTTTTTTATCAATCTTCCTTTTATTCGTATTTTTGTGGCTTAAAAGAAGAATACTTATGTGGTTGAAGCGTATTTCTATATTGAATTATAAGAATCTGGAGCAGGTGGAACTTGCTTTTTCGAAAAAGCTGAATTGCATTATCGGGAAGAACGGAATGGGGAAGACCAACCTGATGGATGCGGTGTATTATTTGTCTTTTTGCAAGAGCGCGACCAATCCGATTGATTCGCAGAATATTCTACATGAAAGGGATTTCTTTGTGATACAAGGCTTTTACGAGACGGATGGCGGCGAGCCGGAAGAAGTGTATTGCGGATTGAAACGCAGGCAGAAAAAGCAGTTCAAGCGGAATAAGAAAGAATATTCGCGCTTGTCGGACCATATCGGACTGATACCGCTGGTGATGGTTTCGCCCGCCGATTCGTGGCTGATAGCCGGGGGAAGCGAAGAACGGAGGCGGTTTATGGACGTGGTGATTTCGCAATTCGACCGGGAATATCTCGATGCATTGATCCGGTATAACAAAGCCTTGCAACAACGGAATGCCTTGCTGAAGTCTGAAATCGAGCCGGAAGAAGAATTGATGGCTTTGTGGGAGGAGGCGATGGCTTCAACGGGGGAACTTGTTTTTCAGAAGCGGAAGGATTTTGTGGACGAGTTTATTCCGGTATTCCAATCGTATTATGCCTATATTTCGCAGGGAAGGGAACAGGTGAGCCTGATGTACGAATCGCATGCGGCTCATGGAAATCTTCTGCAGCTCCTGAAAGAAAGCCGCCAGCGGGACCGTATCTTGGGATATTCGACCAAAGGGATACACAAGGATGACTTGATTATGGAGTTGGGCGGTTTCCCGATGAAACGGGAAGGTTCGCAAGGGCAGAACAAGACGTATTTGATAGCATTGAAATTGGCACAGTTTGATTTTTTGAAGCGTGCGGGGAACCGGACGGTGCCGATTGTCTTGCTGGATGATATTTTCGACAAGCTGGACGCCTCACGGGTGGAGCAAATCGTGAAGCTGGTGGCTGGAGATAATTTCGGGCAAATCTTTATTACGGATACCAACCGTGAGCATTTGGATAAGATATTAAGTGAAGTGGGCGAGGATTATAACTTGTTTGAAGTTGAGGGCGGATGTGTTTCAATGCGTGAAAAGGAGGGTGAGGCATGAAGCGGAACAATACCGAGCAGGTGGGCGATGTGATTCGGCGTTTGCTCAGGCAGGAAGGTCTGGAAACGCCTCTTAATGAATATCGGCTGGTGGAGGCGTGGAAAGATGTAGTAGGTCCGGTTATAGCCCGTTATACGCAGAACCTGTATATCAAGAATCAGGTGTTGTATGTGCATTTGTCTTCTTCGGTCTTGCGTCAGGAGCTTTCAATGAGCCGGACGCTCTTGATACGTAACCTGAATACTCACGTGGGGGCGCAGGTTATTGTGAATATTGTGTTCCGGTAAAAGCGGGTCAGTACATTCTTCCGTTTTCGGTCCATACTTCGTCCATGGGCTTATCCCAATCATCGGCAGGAAGCGGTGTCTCACGAAGTTGGAACTGGAAGCATATACCTATTTTGTATAGAGAGTCTTTTTGCAAGAGGCGGTCGTAATATCCTTTGCCCCGTCCCAACCGGTTTCCTTGGCGGTCGAACGAAACGCCGGGGATAAGGGCAAGGTTTATCGCATCCGGATTGGTTATCGCTTTTCCCACAGGTTCTTCGATATGGAAATTCCCCGGTTTCAAGTTGGCTTTTCCGGTATATTCCCGTAGTTCGAGTTCGTTTCCTTTTACAACGGGAAGAATGATTGTTTTCTTTTTGCTCCATTTTTCTACGAATGCGTGAGTCTGTACTTCATCGGGCAGGGAATAATAGAGCAATACCGTACGGGCAGACTGGAAAAGGGGGTGATTTTCCAGCTGGTTCCATACTTGGGCAGAGAGCAGTCCGAGTTCTTCCTGTGTATGTTGTTTTTTCTTTCGGGTTATTTCTGCCCGGATTTGCGCTTTGGTTTGCATGAGTTAATGTGCCAATGTGTTAATGTGTTAATGTGCCAATGTGTTAATGTGCCAATGTGTTAATATTTATCCTTATTAGCACATTATTTATTAGCACATTAGCACATTTGATTAAGATTCTTTTTCTTCCGGAGCTTTCGGGAATGATTCTCCTTTTTCCAGCACTTCGAGAGCTTTTTGTATGGTCTTGTCTGTATGGTTGCTATACTCGATGTAGGCTTCGATGCCCAGCATGTTGTAGATGATGTTTCCGTACAGGTTTTCATCGAATAGCTTTTTGGATTTATACATTAAGATGTTCCGGCGCTTCAAGCCTTTCTTTTCGGCATACGAAGCGAATTTTTCCAGCAATTTCTGCGTCTTCAGGTAATCCGCCATGCTATCGGGGGTGGAGTATTGTTGAAGCGTGCTCCGGTTCTTGTCCGTATAGTCTAAGGTATAGCGGATGATAAGCCCGCGCGAAGCCGCCATGCGGAAGTAAGAGGTGATTCCCGTTGTGTCTTGCGGTACGAAGATATCGGGCATGATGCCTCCGCCTCCGTATACCGTACGTCCCAGGCGGGTGTAATATATTTCTTCCGTGTTTTGCTTGATACTGTCCGCCGAGAAGAATTCGCCGTGCTCGTAACGGGTAATCAGGTCCATTTCATATTCCGAGTCGTTTCCTTTTTGGTAAGGTTTTTGGATGCAGCGTCCCGAAGGGGTATAATAACGGGCTATGGTCAGGCGGATAGCCGAACCGTCGCTGAACTCAATGGGTTGCTGTACCAATCCTTTCCCGAACGAGCGGCGTCCGATAATCGTTCCCCGGTCATTGTCTTGGATAGCACCCGCAAAGATTTCGCTTGCCGATGCCGACCCTTCGTCCATCAATACCACCAGCGGAATGTTCTGGCTGCTTCCGGTTCCGTTGGAGGTATAGTTTTCCCGTGGTGATTTACGTCCTTCGGTATACACTATCAGGCTGTTTCCCGGAAGGAATTCATTAATCATTTGGATAGCCGCAGCCATGTATCCTCCTGTGTTCCCGCGCAAGTCGATAATCAAACCCTGGTAATTCGCCTGGTTCAGCTTGGCAAGGGCTACGAGCAGTTCGGGATAGGTCGTTTCTCCGAATTTGTTTACTTTGATGTATCCGAAGCGTTCGTTAATCATGTATGCCGCATCGATGCTTTTCACCGGAATATCCCCCCGCACGACGGAGAAATGCAGGATTTCCTGTTCTCCCGGGCGGTACACGCCCAGCTTGACGGTGCTTCCCTTTTCTCCTTTCAGGCGGCGCATGGCTTCTTCGTTTGTGACTATCTTTCCTACAAATGCCGAGTCATCCACTTCGATGATGCGGTCTCCGGCGAGCATGCCCACTTTTTCCGAAGGCCCTCCGGGGATGACGCTGTTCACGTGGATGGTATCGTCTTGAATGGTGAATTGGATGCCTACTCCGCTAAAGCTTCCTTTCAGGTCTGAGTTGACCGCTTCGAGGTCTTTGGCGGGGATATAAGCCGAGTGAGGGTCCAGTTCGCCCAGAATCTGGGGCATGGCTTCCTCCACCAGGTTATACATGTTGACCGTATCTACATATTGGTCGTCAATGATGCGCAAAAGGGCATTCAGCTTGTTCGATGAAGTATTGATGATGCCTAATTTATTGCCCGAAAAGTGATTGGCATAGAATGTCCCAATCAAGATTCCCACCACCACGCACACGGCGAGCAGGAGGGGCATAAGCCGGTTTTTGTTATTGTTCGTCATACGTTTTTATTCATTAAGGTTTAAAAATGCCACTTCGATATTCGCACGTTTCAAGAGGTCGAGCCCGTCTTCCAGGCGGTATTTCTCCGCATATACCACGCGCTTGATGCCTGCCTGGATGATAAGTTTGGCACATTCGATGCAAGGGGAGGCGGTTACATAGAGGGTAGCTCCTTCGCTGCTGTTGTTCGAGCGCGCTATTTTGGTGATGGCATTGGCTTCGGCATGCAGTACGTAGGGCTTGGTCAGTCCGTTTTCGTCTTCGCATACGTTCTCAAATCCTGCCGGAGTCCCGTTATATCCGTCGGAAATAATCATTTTGTCTTTTACGATCAAGGCTCCTACTTTCCTTCGGGTGCAATAGGAGTTTTCGGCCCAGATAGTGGCCATGCGCATGTAGCGTTTGTCTAATATTTCTTGTTTGTTATCGTTTGCTTCCATATATATCTAATTAGTTCCTGAATAAATCCACCGGGCAGAACTGGATGAAATGTTTTTTGTCCATGTCGAAAAGTTTGATGAAATTCCTTGAGTCTCCCCGATAAAACTTGGCATTGCTGATTTCATCGAAAAACGTCTTGTCGAGTCCGCTGGGCGTACCGTTGGCGTTGATGCGTATCGAGAAGCTCCGGTCTTTTCCGTTTGCGCTCCACGTGCCGGTAAAGGTAAACGCGTTTCCCTGCCCTTCCACCGTCCCGTCTTTCGAGAAACGGACCACGTATTTTTCCTTGTCTTGGGTGATTTGTGCCAGCTCGCTTCGGGTAAGGGAGGAGGTGGACTTGTTATCATCTTCCCAATTATTGGTGTCGTACGAACCAATCCAGTGCCAGGTTTGCCCGCTGGCGAAAATCTCGAAGACATCATCTTCTTGATTGCATCCGCTCAGCAGGATTGCCAGGCATATTCCGATGTATGAGATGTATTTTTTCATGTTTGTTTCCCTTTTTATATGATTCCATTCCGTTTCAGCAATGCGTCTATAGTAGGCTCTTGTCCCCGGAAACGCTTGTATAGCGTCATCGGGTGTTCTGTCCCGCCTTTTGACAGGATGTTCTCGCGGAACGATTGGGCTGTTTCCGCATTGAAAATCCCTTTTTCCTTGAATACCGAGAACGCGTCGGCATCCAGCACCTCCGCCCATTTGTAACTGTAGTATCCGGCGGCATATCCTCCCGACATGATGTGGCCGAACTGGACACTCATGCAGGTGTCGGGCACCGTAGGCAGGGTTTGGGCGCGTTTCCACGCTTCTTGTTCGTAGGCGCGTACGTCTCCTTCGAAAGGTGTGCGGCGGGTGTACCATGCCATGTCGAGCAGCCCGAAGCTTACTTGGCGGAGGCAGGCGTATGCCACGTTGAAGTTGGAAGCGTCTACAATCCGCCTAATCCATTCGTCCGGAAGGTTTTCTCCTGTTTGATAATGCGTTGCAAAGGTATGAAGAAATTCCTTTTCAATGGCAAAGTTTTCCATAATTTGCGAAGGAAGTTCCACAAAATCCCAATAAACATTGGTGCCGCTCATGCTTTTGAAGCGCGTGTCGGCGAACATGCCATGCAGGGCATGCCCGAATTCGTGCAAGAACGTGGTCACTTCCTGGAAGGTCAGCAATGCCGGCTTGTCGGGAGTAGGTTTCGTAAAGTTCATCGTGACCGATACATGCGGGCGGCTGTTGGTTCCGTCGGCTTCTTTCCATTGCTCTTTGTAGCTGGTCATCCAGGCGCCCGATTTCTTTCCGGCACGCGGGTGGAAGTCGGCATAGAGCACCGCCAGGTAGCTTCCGTCTTTATCGTATACTTCGTAGGCTTTGACATCGGGGTGATAGACCGGAATGTCCGGATTTTCTTCGAAGGTGATTCCGTACAGGCGGGTGGCAAGCCCGAATACTCCTTTGATTACGTGGCTTAGCTCGAAGTAAGGGCGGAGCGCTTCTTCGTCGAGGGCGTATTTCCTTTGACGGAGCTTGTTGGCGTAATACGCGAAGTCCCAGGGCATCAGTTTGAAATCCACTCCTTCGGTCTCGCGTGCCAGGGCTTCTATTTCTTCCACCTCCTTGCGTGCGGTGGGGGCATAGGCTTCCAGCAATTGGTCGAGGAGGCGGTAGACGTTCCGGCTGTTCTCCGCCATGCGTTTGCGCAATACGTAGTCGGCAAAGTCGGTGTAACCCAAGAGCTGGGCGATTTGCATGCGCACGTTTACCAGTTGCTTCACGATGCCGAGGTTGTTTTGCCCGTTCTCGTGCGTACATTGGGTGTTGTAGGCAAGGTAAAGTTTTTTCCGTAAGTCCCTGCGGGCGCTGTATTTCATAAAGGGCACGAAGCTGGGGGCTTGCAGGGTGAAAGTCCATCCCGTCTTCCCTTTTTCTTGTGCCGTGTGTGCCGCGGCTTCGAGGGCGCTTTCCGGAAGTCCGTCTACGTCTTCTTCTTGTGTCAGGTCCAGTTCGTAGCTGTTGGTTTCCTTCAGGTGGTTTTGCGAGAAGCGCAGGGTGAGCGTGCTCAGCTCCATGCTCAGCTTACGGAACTCGGCTTTTCCGGCATCCGAAAGGTTGGCTCCGTTCCGCACGAATCCGTCGTAGGTCTTCTCCAGCAACTGGCGTTCTTCGGGCGTGAGGTCCAGTTGTCCGCGTTGCTCATATACGTGCTTGACGCGTTGGAAAAGTTTTTCGTTCAGTCCGATGTTGTTGCTGTGCTCCGAGAGTTCGGGCATGAGCTTTTCGGCGATGGCGTCCAGTTCATCGCAGGTCTCGGCGCTCATCAGGTTGAACATGACCGTTGTAACCCGGTCGAGCAATCCGCCCGACTGTTCCAGTGCCACGATGGTATTGCCGAACGTGGGTTCTTCCGGGTTGTTGATAATGGCTTCGATTTCTTCGTCTTCCCGGCGCATGCCTTCGCGGATGGCTGGCTCATAATCGGGCAAGGTGATTTTGTCGAAAGGGACCGTCCCGTGTGGGGTCGTATAAGGTAATAAGAAAGGATTTTCCATAAGAATTATATATTGTCTGTAGATTGGTTATGCGTGAGCAGGGCGTTCATGTCCGGAATCTCGATTTCCCTCCGGCTGAGGGATACCAGTCCTTGTTGTTTCCAGTCGTTCAACACTTTCGAGATGTTGATGCGTGTGTCGTCGAGCAGGTTGGCGAGGTCTTCCATCCGGGCGTGAAGCTTTTTATAGCCGGAGGTTGTGGCACACCGCAGGAGCAGGAAGTTGATGATTTTTTCCTGCGTGTTGCCGATGTGTGTGTTCCACATGCGGCGGTAGAACGTCTGGGTGCGGTTGCAGAGCAGGTTCACGAAGTTGAGCTGGAAAATGGTGTATTTGCTTAATTCCGCCAGCACATACGATTTGTCGATTGTGACGATGTGGGTGCTGCTCAAAGCGGAATAGGAAGCGTTGTATTGCGGATGCATGCCGAATAGCGAATAAGGCTCGATGACATGCGGGGCGTTCAGGGTTTCGTAAAGCGTGTAATGGTGTGTCTTGTCTGTCGATTCGGACAGCACTTTGCCTTGCAAGACGAAGGTAAGGCTGTTGCAGGCGTCGTCTTGTCTGGCGATATAATGCCCTGTAGGGTATTTCTGAAAATGCAGTTTTACTTTTTCCAATATGTTTGTAAAGTCTTCTTTGCAGAGGCCTTGGAACAAAGGAAGCAATAAAAGCTTGTCGTACATACTGTTTTCTTCCATCTGGCTTTAACTTTATTAAGTTATCATTTTAACAGACAAAGGTAAACAATATTCTGATATGTGGTGTGTCTTTCACCTTTTTTAATCGTAGCTTTTCCCGAAGTTTCTTTCGCTATCTCGTTTCTTTCTATTATTTTTGTGAACAAAAATTAAATTGACGGACTATGGGAGGATTGGATTTTCAAGAATGCATCAGCGCGTTTATCGTCTTGTTTGCGGTGATTGACATTATCGGGGCGGTGCCTATTATACTGGATTTGAAGCAGAAAGGGCGTGCGGTCAATGCCTGGCAGGCGACCTTGATTGCTACGGCGTTGCTGGTAGGCTTCTTTTTTGCCGGCGACATGATGCTGAAGCTCTTTCAGGTCGACATCGCTTCGTTTGCGGTGGCGGGTGCGTTTGTGATTTTCCTGATGTCGCTCGAAATGATTCTGGATATTGAGATTTTCAAGAATACAGGGCCGATCAAGGAGGCTACCCTTGTGCCGTTGGTTTTCCCGCTCTTGGCGGGGGCAGGTTCGTTCACTACGTTGCTCTCCCTCCGTGCGGAGTATGCTACCGTTAACATTCTGGTTGCTTTGTTCCTCAACATGGGATGGGTGTATCTGGTGCTGAAGATGACCGACCGTGTGGAGCGGCTGCTGGGAAAGGGAGGCATTTACATCATCCGCAAGTTCTTCGGGATTATCCTGCTGGCGATATCGGTCCGCCTGTTTACGGCGAATATCACCTCGCTTATCGAGCAGTTTCATTGAAATTAATAATTAACAATTAATAATTAACAATTAATAGTTGTGTTTTTCGTTGTGCATTTAAAATAGAATTTGGTTGTCAAAAAGTAATGTCATGCTGAACGTAGTGAAGCATCTCGGATACATCACCTTACGTTTTCGAGATCTTTCGCTTCGCTCAAGATGACAAAATGAAAGATGATTCCATTTTTTTTTGATACACCTACGGAAACAGTGCACGTCACGCTGGATTACAAATTTGGCGTGACAAAAGCATGACAAACACTAATTATTAATTGTTAATTATTAATTGTCAATAGAGCTTCTGTATCAGGTCGCTTCGTCCGATGCGCCTTAGCTCGCGGATGATGTGCGGGCGTTCTTCGGGCTTGTACCAGAAAAAGAACATGCGCTGGGCGAGCTTTTCCTTTTGCGTCTTTGCCGAGAAGACCGGCTCCAGCGTATAGGGATGTATGCCCGTGTACCATGTTTCCGTGGCTACGGTCATGGGGGTGGGCGTGAAGTCTTGCACTTGTTCCAGGTGGAAGTCCAGCCGTTTGGTGATGACCGCCAGTTCCGCCATGTCTTCTTCGGTGCATCCGGGGTGGCTGCTGATGAAGTAGGGGATGAGCTGTTGGCGCAGGTTCAATTCGCGGTTCAGGCGGTCGAAGATGCGTTTGAATTCGTAGAATTGCTCGAACGGGGGCTTGCGCATGATGTCCAATACCCGCAGGCTTGTATGTTCGGGTGCTACCTTCAGGCGTCCGCTTACATGTTTCACGATGAGTTCGCGGGTGTATTCGGCGGTACTCCGGTTTATGGCGGGGTCTTTGCTTTTGTGCAGGAGCAGGTCGTAGCGCACGCCGCTTCCGATAAAGCTTTTCTTGATGCCCGGCATCGCGTCCACGCTGCGGTAGATGTCCAGCAGCGGGCGGTGGTCGGTATTCAGGTTCGGGCAGATTTTCGGATGCACGCACGAGGGGCGCTTGCATTTCCGGCAGAGGGTTTCGTCCGTGCCGTGCATGGCGTACATATTTGCCGAGGGGCCTCCCAGGTCGCTCAGGTATCCCTTGAAGTCGGGCATCTCGGTAATGGCTTTCACTTCTTTCAGGATGCTCTCCTTGCTCCGGCTCACGATGAACTTGCCCTGATGTGCCGAGATGGTGCAGAAGGCGCATCCTCCGAAGCAGCCGCGGTGGAGGTTCACCGAAAACTTAATCATATCATACGCCGGGATGCGTTTTCCTTTGTATTTGGGGTGGGGCAGGCGCGTGTAGGGCAGGTCGAACGAACGGTCCAGTTCGCCTTGCGTCAGGGGCGGATAAGGCGGGTTGACCACCACCGTCCGGCCGCCTGTCTCTTGCCAGATACGTGCCGCTTCGTATTTGTTCGATTCTTCCTCGATGTGGCGGAAGTTCTGTGCTTGCTTGCGCTTGTCGGCAAGGCATTCTTCGTGCGAGAAGAGGCGCATGTCGGTTTCCGTAGGGCGGAAGTCCTTGCTGGGGACGAGGTATGCCGTTTGTGGAATATCGGTAGGCAATACAGGCACAGCTTCCATGCGCCGGCACAGTTCCACGATGGGTTTTTCGCCCATGCCGTATATCAGCAGGTCGGCTTTCGAGTCAATCAGGATAGACGGGCGCACTTTGTCCTGCCAGTAGTCGTAATGCGTCAGGCGGCGGAGCGAGGCTTCGATGCCTCCCAGCACGACGGGCACGTCGGGGTACAGCTCTTTCAGGATGCGGGTGTAGACGATGCTCGGGTATTCGGGGCGCATGTCGTGGCGTCCGTCAGGCGTATAGGCGTCTTCGCTCCGCAAGCGTTTGTTGGCGGTGTATTTGTTGACCATGCTGTCCATGCTTCCTGCGCTTACGCCGAAGAAAAGCCGTGGCTTGCCCAGTTTCTTGAAGTCGCGCAGGTCGTCGCGCCAGTTGGGTTGGGGCACGATTGCCACCTTCAGCCCTTCCGCTTCCAAGATGCGCCCGATAACGGCGGCTCCGAACGAGGGGTGGTCGATATAGGCGTCGCCGCTGAACAGGATGACGTCCAGCCCGTCCCAGCCTCTCAGCTCCACTTCTTTCTTGGTCGTGGGCAACCAGTCGGTCAGTTGGTAGTTCCTCAAAATCAATGTCTTTCTATTGTGTTTTTTAGTTAGTCAGAAATGAATTGCGAAAAATTGCAACCTGTTTTTAGTAGAGACGTCACATTGTGGCGTCTCCGCATACATCCGCAAATACGTGTGCGTTAGAAACATGCCATGTTAGCCCTGTGGCGGGAAGACGCCACAATGTGACGTCTCTACATTCGGATGGCGTTCCCCTAACAAATGACAATAACTGAAAATGATTTTCCATCCGCCAAGGAAAAAGTGTGACTAAAATTTATATATATTATATATAAATATATATAATATATATAATATAAATATATAACTTTTCTCTTCTTTCTTCCGTTTTCTGAAAAACATTATTGTCATTTGTCACAATTGTCACAATTGTCACGTTTGCAAGGGTTGTTGCGCAAGAAAAACGCGTCTATTTGCATAACCTGTCCCATATTATGTGCGCGTGCCTTCGGAAATAGTTGCTCCGCGTCGCGCGGGCAGGTGCGCGAGGCACTTGTATAATTCAAATTTTTTTCGTACCTTTGTGGCGTAAAGCTAAGATATACATAATGTTTGGAGAGATAAGGTGGTTTCAAACCACCTCATCCCGTCCGGCTGGAGACAGCCTCGTTTCAACCGAGGTTATCTGACAAGCAAATGCGGGGGCAGGGGAGCGCCTGCAGGGGCTTTCTTGCCGGGCGTGCGGCGAGGATGCTTGGGACGCGGGGCGAAAATCTTTTCCACTTGACGCATGGTGAGGATTTTCTTGAACTTAGCATAATAGGTTTCCTTAGTCTCGACGCGTTTCTTCTGGCATTCGAAGCAAGCCTGCATCCGTTGGTCCAGCTCTTCATCGGTCAGCTCGCTTTTGCGCGGGCGGCTGGCGGAATCGGGAGCGGCGGGGCGGCATTCCGCCAGCGCTTGCAGGTATTCCTTGTAAAGGGGGAGGAACTTGGCGGAGGTTTCATCGTCGAGCAGCAGCTCTTTGTTCATGCGCATGGCCTGGCGTTCGATGCGTTGTTCGTCGGTAAGGCGTTCTCTTTTGCGTTCGGGAGCTTGGGCAAAGAGTGAGGTGGTGCATATCAGCGCACCCATTACGAGGTATAAATGCATTGTTTTCATGTTCTTTTAAGTTTTTGAGTTTTTAAGTTTTTAGTTGGCCCGATTCGTTTTCCGGTACCGGGTGAAAAACGGAAAACGGGCTGTTCCGCGCGTTTACTATTCAGACAGGCGGGGCGGGAAGAGGTTTAATCGGTTTAATATATTTTATGTTTATAGATATCCTTAGAATGCCAATGTAGGGCAATTGGGCAACATGCGGAATTCTAAGACCTGTATGTTTTATGTTCTTTCGACCGAAAAAAAGGATTGCTGGAAGCCTTTGTCGACAAACTATGTTAAAAGGATGTTTTTTTAAAAAGAAAACTTTTGAAATTCTTGTTTATTAATAACGTTGTGAAAATCAATTTGTTGTATTTTGGTTTTGGAGAACTTTCCGGATAGTTCATAACTTCTTGCTGTTTTGTTTTGTAAATTGGAAAAACATTTTTAGCTTTGTGTCGTTCGTTGAAGGCGAACGGGACTTTATCCGGAAATACACTAATTCAACACTATATTATCGTGGAAAAACAAACGTACAGTTACGACGAGGCATACGATGCTTCGTTGGATTATTTTAAAGGAGACGAGCTTGCCGCCCGCGTGTGGGTGAACAAGTATGCCGTGAAGGATTCTTTCGGGCATATCTATGAGAAATCGCCCGAAGACATGCATTGGCGCATTGCGAATGAAGTGGCACGCATCGAGGCCAAGTATCCGAACGGATTGAGCGCGCAGGAGCTGTTCGGCTTGTTCGATCATTTCAAGTACATTATTCCGCAGGGAAGTCCGATGACGGGCATCGGGAATGACTATCAGATTGCTTCGTTGTCGAACTGCTTCGTAATCGGGCTGGACGGATCCGCCGATTCGTATGGGGCCATCATCCGCATCGACGAGGAGCAGGTGCAGCTGATGAAGCGCCGCGGAGGGGTAGGGCACGACCTGTCGCACATCCGCCCGAAAGGTTCGCCGGTAAAGAACTCGGCGTTGACTTCTACCGGGCTGGTGCCATTTATGGAGCGTTATTCCAACTCTACGCGCGAGGTGGCGCAAGACGGACGCCGCGGGGCGCTGATGATGACGGTATCTATCAAGCATCCCGACTCGGAAGCTTTCATCGATGCCAAGATGACCGAAGGAAAGGTTACGGGAGCCAATGTGTCGGTGAAGCTGGACGATGAGTTTATGGAAGCTGCCGTGGAAAACCGCCCGTATGTGCAGCAGTTCCCTATCGGTTCGCCTCATCCGATGGTGAAGAAAGAGATTGACGCTTCGGCTTTGTGGAAGAAAATCGTGCACAACGCGTGGAAGTCGGCAGAGCCGGGCGTGTTGTTCTGGGACACGATTCTCCGCGAGTCGGTGCCCGATTGTTATGCCGACTTGGGTTTCCGCACCGTGTCTACCAACCCGTGCGGCGAAATCCCTCTGTGCCCGTACGATTCTTGCCGTCTGCTTGCCATCAACCTGTATTCGTATGTGGTCAATCCGTTTACTCCGGAGGCTTATTTCGATTTCGATTTGTTCAAGAAGCACGTGGCTTTGGCACAGCGCATCATGGACGACATCATCGACCTGGAGCTGGAAAAGATAGAGAAAATCATGGAAAAGATAGATTCCGACCCCGAAAGCGAAGAAGTGAAAGGTACGGAGCGCCATTTGTGGGAAAAGATTTACCGCAAGTCGGGCATGGGACGCCGTACGGGCGTGGGCATCACTGCCGAAGGCGACATGCTGGCGGCTTTGGGATTGCGCTACGGGACGGAAGAGGCGACCGAGTTTGCCGAACGGGTGCAGAAAACCATTGCGCTGGAGGCATATCGTTCTTCGGTTGTTATGGCAAAGGAACGTGGCGCGTTCGAGATTTACGATACGGAACGCGAGAAGGACAATCCGTTCGTGAACCGCTTGCGTGAAGCCGACCCCGGGCTTTATGAGGAGATGAAGAAGTACGGCCGGCGTAACATCGCGTGCCTGACCATTGCTCCTACGGGGACCACCAGCCTGATGACGCAGACCACTTCGGGCATTGAGCCGGTGTTTATGCCGGTTTACAAGCGCCGGCGCAAGGTGAATCCGAATGACGAGAACGTGCGCATCGACTTTGTGGACGAAACGGGAGACGCTTTCGAGGAATACCTGGTGTTCCATCACAAGTTCCTGACGTGGATGAAGGTGAACGGTTATGACCCTGACAAGCATTACACGCAAGAGGAAATTGACGACCTGGTGGCGAAATCTCCTTATTATAAAGCGACTTCGAACGACGTGGACTGGCTGATGAAGGTCAAGATGCAGGGACGCATCCAGAAATGGGTGGACCATTCGATTAGCGTGACCATCAATTTGCCGAACAACGTAGACGAAGAGTTGGTGAACCGTCTGTATGTAGAGGCATGGCGGTCGGGCTGCAAGGGATGTACGGTGTACCGCGACGGTTCGCGTGCAGGCGTGTTGCTTTCTGCCAAGAAGAAAGACGACAAGAAAGAGGAAGAATGCCATTGCAAGCCTCCTCAGGTAACGGAAGTCCGCCCGCGTGTGCTCGAAGCCGATGTGGTGCGTTTCCAGAACAACAAAGAGAAATGGGTGGCGTTCGTCGGTCTGCTCGACGGTTATCCTTACGAAATATTTACCGGTCTGCAAGATGATGACGAGGGCATTGTATTGCCGAAATCGGTAGTCCGCGGCCGCATCATCAAGAATTATGACGAGAACGGCGTGAAGCGTTATGATTTCCAGTTCGAGAACAAGCGTGGGTATAAGATGACGATTGAAGGATTGTCCGAGCGCTTCAACAAGGAGTATTGGAATTATGCGAAACTGATTTCAGGCGTGTTGCGCTACCGGATGCCTATCGAACAGGTTATCAAGTTGGTCAATTCGCTCCAGCTCGATAGTGAGAATATCAATACGTGGAAGAACGGTGTGTCGCGTGCATTAAAGAAATATGTGCTCGACGGCACGGAAGCCAAAGGCATGAAATGCCCGAATTGCGGCAATGAGACTTTGGTTTATCAGGAAGGTTGCCTGATTTGCAAGACTTGTGGTTCTTCGCGTTGCGGATGACTTTGCTTTTCACCACAGATTACGCAGATTATAGTAAAACAAAATTGGTTTGCGAAAAAATGGAATGGAACACAGAGACACAAAGACACAGAGCTTTATTTTTTGAGAGAACAGAGTTCACAGAGTAAAAGTCTGGCTCTATGGTCTTTACCTTCTCTATATATTTATTTCTCCGTGTTTGTGCCCTTTACTTTCTTGAAACATTCAATGGCGCGTTGTTCCAGCAATTCCAGGAAGGCAAATTCTTTTTCGCACCCTTTTTCGGCTACCAGTTCTCTGGCAAGTTCTTTCAGAAGCACGGCACGCGGGTCGGAAATGGTATATACGGCATGGCCGATTCCGTAAATCAGTCCGCTCCCGTCGTATGCTTCTTTGTGCAGCATCCGTATCAGGTAGGTGTCTATTTCGTCGATGTTGGTCCAGTCGGAGATGACCTCTTTCAGGTGGTGGAACATCTTTACCATCTGGATATTGGCTCCGCCGTGTAGCGGGCCTTTCAGCGAGCCGATGCCGGCTGCAATGCTCGAATAGGTGTCGGTGCGGGTAGAGCTGGTGACACGTACGGTGAAGGTGGAGTTGTTTCCTCCTCCGTGTTCTGCCTGAAGCACCAGCAGCAGGTCGAGCATCCGCGCTTCCAATGGGGTATATTCCTTTTTCATCATGTAAAGGAAGTTTTCGGCTATCGACAGGTTTTCATGCGGGTGCCGGATGTGGAGCGAACGGCCGTGTATGCTGTGCCGGTAAATGTTGTAGGCGTATGCGATGATGGTGGGGAACTTCGAGATAAGCTCGATGGACTGGCGCATCAGGTTATCACGTGATATGTCATCGGGGTTGGGGTCGAACGTGTACATTTCCAGCACGCTGCGCGCGAGGATGTTCATGATGTTCTGTCCTTCCAGGTCGATGATGTTCATGGTTGTCTTCTTGTCGAGCGGCATGTTGTCGTTTATCAGTTCCTTGAAGGCATCCAGCTGTTCGTTGTCGGGCAATTCTCCCGAAAGGAGCAGGTATGCCACTTCTTCGAATCCGAAGCGTTTTTCCTTTAGCAGGGCATGTACGATGTCGGCAAGGTCGTATCCCCGGTAGAAGAGCTTTCCGGGAATCGGTTTCAGCCCTTCTTCCGTACGTTCATATCCCACTACGTTGCCTATCTTGGTCAGTCCTACCAGCACGCCGGTCCCGTCTTCGTTGCGCAGCCCGCGTTTCACGTTGTATTTCGTAAATAGTTCATTATCGATGCGGCAAGCCTGCTTGGCGCATTCCGAAAGCTTGTATACGATGTATTCTTTTTTCATGAGTAGTACAAAATTTAAATGATATTTATTAGAAACGCAGATTAAACCGATAGGTAAATAATCTGTGAAAATCCTCTTTGTCAAATAGCTTGTAGGGGCGTATCGCATACGCCCTGAAAACATTCATGTGTGGATAAGTTGGCGTATTCGGGCGTATGCGATACGCCCCTACATTGGCTGTTTGCGGGTATTTAAATAATCTGTGAAAATCCGTGTTAATCTGCGTTTCAGAACTGACAGATTATTTAAACGAATCAGAGTCAGTTACTGCTTAGCGCATCAATCACCCGTTGTCCGAATTCCATAGTGCCCAAGGGTTTTCCGTTGGGCATGAAGCGGGCGAGATCGTTGGTCGCTTCTCCCGCTTCGAATAGTTTCTCCAAGGCTTGCGTGATGAGGGTTGCGGCTTCTTCCCAGCCTAAATGTTCCAGCATCATGACCGAAGAGAGCAGCATCGAACAAGGGTTGACGATGTTTTTTCCGGCGATGTCGGGAGCCGTGCCGTGGGTGGCTTCGAAGATGGCATGCCCCGTTGCGTAGTTGATGTTGGCTCCGGGAGCGATTCCGATGCCTCCTACCATGGCGGCAAGCTGGTCGGATATATAGTCGCCGTTCAGGTTCAAGGTGGCTATTACCGCATATTCTTCAGGCTTCAGCAGGGTGTTTTGCAGGAACGCGTCGGCTATGCAGTCTTTGATGATAACCTTTCCGGTGTTGGCGGCATCGGCAAGGGCGGCATTTGCCGATTCTTCTCCCAGGTCTTTCTTTATCTGGTTGTATTGGTTCATGGAGAAGGTCTGGTCGGGAAACTCTTGCTCTGCCACTTCATATCCCCAGCGTTTGAACCCGCCTTCGGTAAATTTCATGATGTTGCCTTTATGCACCAGTGTGACGGAAGTCTGATGATGCTGCAAGGCATACCGGATGGCGGAACGTACCAGCCGTTTGCTCCCTTCGGCGGAGACCGGTTTTACGCCGAAGGACGAGGTCTCGGGGAAACGTACTTTGCTTACTCCCATCTCGTCGTGAAGGAAGGTGTAGAACTTCTGGGCTTCGGGAGTTCCCTGTTCCCATTCGATGCCTGCATAGATGTCTTCCGTGTTTTCGCGGAAAATGTGCATGTTTACTTTTTGCGGTTCTTTCAATGGGGAAACGACTCCCTTGAACCAGCGTACCGGGCGCAGGCATACATAAAGGTCGAGGGTCTGGCGCAGGGCTACGTTCAGCGAACGGATGCCTCCGCCTACGGGAGTGGTCAGCGGCCCTTTGATGCCTATCAGGTATTCGCGGAAAACATCAAGGGTGGCTTGGGGGAGCCATTCGCCTGTTTGGGCAAATGCTTTTCCTCCTGCAAGCACTTCCATCCATTCGATGGAACGTTTGCCTTCGTATGCGGCTCTGACCGCTTCGTTCACAATTTTCTGGCATACCGGAGTGATTTCGGCGCCTACTCCGTCACCTTCTATATAAGGTATGGTTACACAGTCGGGTACAATCAGCCGGCCGTCTTTCATTTGTACTTTGCTCATAATGGATTATTGTTTTAAATTTTTTAATATCCGCATTCTACCCAATTGCCTTGTAGGGGCGTATCGCATACGCCCTGAAGACATCCGCATGGGTTCGTTGATGCATTCGGGCGTATGCGATACGCCCCTACATGGGATGTTTGCGGATATTCAAATTAAATTTAGGTACTGGTAGACCGGATTTTTAGAATGTATTTAAAAACCTAGTCAACTGGTATCTAGTCCCTGGTTCCTGATATTGTTTATAAATTCAATGCCGCTCCGGCTTTAAACCACTTTATCTGCATTTCATTATATGTATGTGCGGCTTCGAATGTATCTTCGCTTCCGTCGGCATGCCTCAACTTGATTTGCAGGGGTTTTCCGGGTGCGAACTCTCTTAATCCGAAGACAGAGATGCGGTCGTTTTCCTGCACTTTATCGTAATCGTCTTTATGGATGAATGTCAGAGCCAGCATGCCTTGCTTTTTCAGGTTCGTTTCATGGATGCGGGCGAAACTCTTGGCAAGAACGACTCTTACGTTGAGGAAACGCGGCTCCATGGCGGCATGTTCGCGGCTGGAGCCTTCTCCGTAGTTTTCTTCGGCTACTACGATGGAGGGAATCCCTTTTGCCTTATAGCTTTTGGCAACGGCGGATACGGCTTCGTATTCTCCGGTCAGGGTGTTCAATACCCAGTTCGTTTTCCCGTTGAAAGCGTTTACGGCTCCCATCAGCAGGTTGTTGGAGATATTTTCCAAATGTCCGCGGAACCGTAGCCACGGGCCCGCCATGGATATGTGGTCGGTGGTGCATTTCCCTTGTGTCTTGATCAAGAGCGGCATGTCGATGAGGTCATTTCCGTCCCACGGTGCGAATGGTTCCAGCTTTTGCAGGCGTTCCGAATCGGGATGTATGGAAACTTCGATGGATTTGCCGTCGGCAGGCGGGGCAATGTATCCGTTGTCGTCTACGGTGAATCCGTTTCGGGGCAGGGTTTCGCCGGCAGGTGCATCCAGTTTCACCTGTTCGCCCTTTTCATTGGTAAGGGTATCGGTCAGCGGGTTGAAGCACAAGTCTCCGGCGATGGTAAGTGCCATAGCCAGCTCCGGTGAAGCTACGAAGGCGTGCGTATTCGGGTTCCCGTCGGCACGTTTGGCAAAGTTCCGGTTGAACGATGTGACAATCGAGTTGGCTCTGTTCGGGTCATCGGTCACCCGTTTCCATTGTCCGATGCACGGGCCGCAGGCATTGGTCATAATGGTTCCGCCTACGGCTTCGAAGGCACTTATCATGCCGTCGCGCCGGGCGGTGCAATAGATTTGTTCCGATCCGGGATTGATTATCAGGGGAGAAGCCATCTTGAGGGCTTTCTCCTTTACCTGACGTGCCAGAGAGGCTGCCCGGCTCAGGTCTTGGTAAGACGAATTGGTGCACGAACCGATTAATCCTACTTCCATGCGGCGTGGGTAACCGTTTGCTTTTACTTTTTCTGCAAAATCCGAAATGGGGCAGGCGGCATCAGGTGTAAACGGCCCGTTGATATAAGGTTCCAATGCCGACAGGTCGATTTCGATGATGCGGTCGTAATACTTTTCCGGTTGTGCCAGCACTTCGGGGTCGGCTTGCAGGCAATCGGCGCATGCCGATGCCAGCCGGGCTATTTCTTCCCTTCCCGTAGCGCACAGGTAAGTTGCCATCTGTTCATCGTAAGGGAAGATGGATGTAGTGGCACCCACTTCGGCGCCCATGTTGCAGATAGTGGCTTTCCCCGTTGCCGAAATCGATGCGGTTCCTTCGCCGAAATATTCGATGATGGCATTGGTCGCTCCTTTTACGGTAAGGATGCCGGCAAGTTTCAGTATCACGTCTTTGGGGGCAGCCCATCCGTTCAGGCTTCCTTTCAGGTGCACGCCGATGAGGCGGGGCATTTTCAGTTCCCATTCCATGCCGGTCATTACGTCTACGGCATCAGCTCCGCCTACTCCGATGGCTATCATGCCCAGTCCGCCTGCATTAGGCGTATGCGAATCGGTGCCTACCATCATGCCGCCGGGAAAAGCGTAGTTTTCCAATACGACCTGGTGGATGATGCCGGCACCCGGTTTCCAGAATCCGATGCCATATTTGCCAGACACGCTTTGCAGGAAGTCATACACTTCACGGTTCACCTGGCAGGCGGCAGGAAGGTCGGTTTGTACGCCTTTGTAGGCTTGTATCAGGTGGTCGCAGTGTACCGTTGCAGGAACGGCTGTTGTTTCTTTGCCTGCATTCATGAATTGCAGCAGTGCCATTTGCGCCGTGGCGTCTTGCATGGCAACGCGGTCGGGGCGGAATGTCGCATAATCTTCGCCTCGCCGGAAGCGGGGTTGTATCTCCGGATGATACAAGTGGGTATATAAAATCTTTTCGGCAAGCGTGAAAGGCTTGCCGCTTGCCTGTTGAGCCGCTTTTACCCGTTTTGCATACGAGGCATAAAACGTTCTTAGCATGTCGATGTCGTAAACCATAAGACTTTTTGTTTAATGAATTGTTTTTATTTGTCCGCAAATGTAAGAAGAATGTTTTGGAAAAGCAAGGTTTTGTAATCAAAGTGGCTAGTTTTGGCGTGAATTATGCAGCGGTTTGCCAAATTTGCGGCTCGTATATCCGGCGAAACGTTTCTTTGATGCGCCGTATCCTTTCGAAATGCAGCCGAAACGTTTCCGCAGGCTTTCGAAGCCCTCCGGAGTGTTGCCGAAACGTTTTACCGGAGATTTTTTTAGAAAAGCATTGAGTATTTCTCATTTCTTATTCGTATTTTAGGGAAAACTTAATAAACTCATCTATCTATGAAAACAAAAATTTGGATAATCGTTTTCTTCTGTATAAGTGCCAGTTTGCAGGTTGCAGGTCAGGTAAGTGGTTTGCCGCAAGGGCACCCGCGCTTCCTGACCGATGCCGGAGGCAAGGAGGAGACGTTACGGTTGATTGAGGAAGAAACGTGGGCACGGGAGGTGTTCGACGGATTGAAACGGCGTACTGACACCTATGCCGGACGTGAAGAAGGATGGCTGACATCGCGTTTGCAAATGTACTGGAACACCCACGCCACCGACGTATATATAAAAGGAGAGGTGTACGACCATGCCGGAGGCAATCGCGCGCCTGCGCCTACGGTGATGTTTACCGGCGCACGCAGCCATGCCACCAACTACCGCCGCCCCAAGCTGGAAGAACTGGAGCCTTACGCCGAAGCCCCGAAGGGCATATATCTGGCGAACGCTACGCTGGAAGGAAATCCCAAGGAGTGGGTGCACATCGGCAAGACGGGGCGCATGATAGAGAGCATCAACCGCGAGATAATGGGCATCGCCCGCGATGCTGCTTTCCTGTGGTGGCTGACCGGCGAGGAGCCGTATGGACGGATGGCGGCATCGGTGTTCGATACGTACATGACGGGCATTTATTACCGCAACGTGCCGGTCGACTTGAATAACGGGCACCAGCAGACCCTGGTGGGCATGACCTCGTTCGAGGTGATTCACGAAGACATCCTGAACGAGTTGGTGCCGTTGTATGATTTCCTTTATGATTACCTGAAGCAGACCCGTCCCGAAAAGATGCCGGTGTATGCCGGAGCGTTCAAGAAATGGATAGAAAACATCATCGCCAACGGTGTGCCCCATAACAACTGGAACCTGATTCAGGCACGTTATATCATGAACGTGGCATTGATACTGGAAGACGATGCCGCTTATCCCGACCGGAAGGGCAGGGGCTATTACATCGATTATGTAATCAACCAATCTTCGCTCCGCCAGTGGTCGCTGAAGCGGTTGGCGGATTACGGATTTGATTCCGCTACGGGCATTTGGGCGGAGTGTCCAGGCTACAGCATGAACGTGGTGGGCGACTATGTTTCGTTTGCCAACCTGTTTGACCGTAACCTGCAAACCGACCTGACCATGCAGATTCCGGTTATCCCGAAGGCGGTAGAAGCCTTGCCTCAATACCTGTTCCCCAACCGGATGTTGTGCGGCTGGGGCGATACGCATCCGGGAGCGTTGCGCACCGATGTGTTCCGTTACCTGATTCAGAACGCGCAGCAGTACGGCAAGAAAGCCGAAGAACGGAAATTCACGGCGATGTTCCGCCTGTTCGACACGAAAGCCGGCGAGGCAGGAAAGTCTGCCCGTATGCCGGTGGCGGTCACTTCGTTTTTCGCCGATAAGCCGCTGGTGCTGGACCAGGAGGTGAAAGCCGGCAAGATAGACGACTATGTGACGCCGACGTTTTATGCGCCCAATGTGAGCTGGCTGGTACAGCGCAACGGCATGGACGCACGCAACAGCCTGATGGCATCGCTCAACGGAAGCGAGGGAAACCATGCGCACGCCAACGGCATCAGCCTCGAACTGTACGGAAAAGGCTATGTACTGGGACCGGATGCAGGCATCGGGAAGACGTTGTATCAAGGTTTGGATTACCTGGAGTATTACAGCCAGTTCCCGGCTCATAACACGGTGTGCGTAGACGGCATCTCATCGTATCCCGTCATGAAGAGCAACCATGCCTTCCGTGTGCGCAACCTCTATCCGGCATCGGGTGCCAGGGTGGGCTACCAGCCGGTAAGCTACACCAACGTGTATTTCCGCGAACCCGAATCGTACGCCGACCAGACCCGTTTGGTGAGCATTGTCAATACGGGCGATTCTACGGGATATTATGTCGATGTGTTCCGCAGCCGGAAGATAGAGGGCGGCGACAAGATGCACGACTATTTCTACCATAACTTAGGACAGACGCTGGACCTGCGTGCTTCCGGCGGCGATACGCTCGCGATGCAGCCCACGCAAGAACTGGCTTTTGCCGGGGCGCATCTCTATGCTTACTCCTATATATATATAATCAGCGATGCATCGAAACCAATAAAGATGTCCGGGCTGACTTTACCGTCCGGATGCCCGATGGCGATGATATTACGATGTCGATGTGGATAAAGGGCGAGCAGGAGCGGAAAATCTTCTCGGCTTTAAGCCCGATGACCGAAGGGTTGAGCCGCATCAAGCAGATGCCTTATGTGATAGCCGACCAGCCTACGCTGACCTTTGTGGCACGCCAGCGCGGAGAAGCGTGGAAGCGTCCTTTCGTATCGGTATTCGAACCGCATACGGCAAAGAATGCGCCTTCGCGCATCAGGGAGGTACGCTTTCCGGAAGTCAGCGCCACCGGAGAAGGAAGCCATACGGGCATTCAAGTGATACAGACCGACGGTACGGCCGATTGGATTCTCTCTTCCGATAAGGCAGAAGTGCGTTGCACCACGGAAGGGATTTCGGCACAGGCGGTATATGCGCTCTACCGGCAGAAAGGCGGGCAGGGAGAAATGGCTTTCTTGGGCGGCGGAACCTTGCTTGAGGCGGGGGATATCCGCATCGAAGCGGCAGAAGCGGCGGATGTTTTGCTGGTGAAGGAGGCTGGAGGCTGGATGTACACCGCTTCCCGTCCGTGTACAATTACGATGGGTGGAAAAGAGCTTATTGTGCCGTCGGTGCAAACAAAAACTTCTGTATTGTTTTCAAAGTAGAAAAGATATTGTTATTTTTGTTCGTCTCAAAAAAAGGTAGATTGGTAAATAAGAATGAGAGAACAGCTGAAGTTTATAATAATCATGGTGGGCATCTTGTTGCTCGTGGCGGCACGGGCGGCAGGCATGCCCTTTTCATATAGTTTCCGCAGCCTGTCGGTGTCCGATGGGTTGCCCGATTTGGTCATCAACACTTGCTATAAGGACCGGTCGGGCTATATGTGGTTTGGTACCAATGTGTCGTTGGAACGTTTCGACGGCATTCGTCTGAAGCATTATCTGATAAAGGGGAAAGCCGAAAACCTGAAACGGGTATATGCTGTTGCCGAGATGGCAGAGGGTGAGATATGGGTAGGGTCGGATGTGGGGTTGCTGCATCTGGACAAAGCGACTGATGACCTGGAGGCTGTAGAGCCGGTATTGATAGATGCTCCGGTATATTGCCTCTTGTCGGACGGGAAGCAAACGCTGTACATCGGTACGCGCAAAGGACTGTTCGTTTACGAGGGCGGCAAGATGCGTCACATCCTGATAGACAAGAACGTGTTTTCGCAATGGAACGAAATCAAAGGGTTGAACATCGGCGAAGACGGCCGTTTGTGGCTGGCTACTTTGAAAGGGGTAGTGGCTTTGCATACTGCTTCGGGCAAGCTGGAGACGTATGCATACCGGAACCCGTTTTACTCGCTGACCCGTATCGGCGGGGTATTGTATCTGGGAACGATGAACGAAGGAATCGTTACGTTCGATACGCAAGAAAAGGCTTTCGGCAAGCTGGTGGATGTGGGCTGCTCGGTCATCTCTTCTCTTTCTACCGACGGCAAGGACCTGCTGTATGTAGGGACGGACGGAAATGGAGTCCATTTCGTGTCGGTGACTCAGCGAAAGGTCGTGAAGTCGTTCCGGCACGAGACCGGAAACGATGCCAGTATCCGTTCCAATTCGGTGTACTCGCTTTTAGTAGACCGCGACGGGTTGCTTTGGATAGGTTTTTATCAGCTGGGGGTGGACTATACGTTGCACAATAACGGGCTGTTTGCGGCTTATCGGTATCCGCCCTATTTGGATACGCGTGACATGCCGGTGCGTACCATCGCTTTCCACCAGGGGGAAAAGCTGGTAGGCTCGCGCGACGGGCTGTATTTTATCGATGAAGACAGGCGGTTGTTCAAGAGTTTTCATAACTTGCGTGCCAATATGATTATTTCCAGTTGCTATTTCGAGGGGAAATACTACATCGGTACGTATGGAGGCGGCATGTATGTGTTCGACCCGCTGACCCTTGAACTGGTTGATTTCGATGCGGCGGAGGGCGAGCCATTCCTGACGGGCCATATATTCTGCATCCGTCCGGATGCGGACGGCGATTTGTGGATTGGCACTTCATCGGGGCTTTACCGTTATCGGGCAGGGAAGCAGGTGGCTCATTATACCGGTTCCAATTCCAAGTTGCCCGAAGGGAATATCTACGAGGTCTTTTTCGACTCTACCCGCAAAGGATGGATTTGTACCGAGAAAGGGCTTTGCATTTGGGATGCTTCGTCGGAAAGCATCCGTACGGATGTCTTTCCCGAAGGATTCATCAACGAAGAGAAAGTAAGGGTGGTCTACGAGGATTCCAGGCACAATCTTTATTTATTGCCCGAAAAGGGTACCTTGTTTGTGTCCGACCTTTCCATGAGCCATTTCTCGCGTTTCGACAACGAACTGCTTCGGGGCAAAACGCTGATGTCGGTGGTGGAGGACAATGAAGGATGGCTGTGGCTCACTACCAACAACGGCATCTATCGCTACGACAAGAAAGACCGGGTGATGCCTTATAGCCTCTCCGACGGTATCTTGAGCCCTATCTTTATCAACTGTATGCCGGTGAAGGACGAAAGCGGCGGACTTTGGTTCGGCAATTCCAAAGGATTGGTTTATCTGGACATGAACAAGCTGAAGTCGAGAAAAGTTCCGCCTTATAAGCTGGCTGTTTCGGGAGTGCAGGTTGATGGGGAAGAGGCGGTTCCCGAAGTGTGGAGCAGAGGACAGGCGGACGGCATTTATCTGGACAAGGTGAAAAACAATCTGACCGTTTTCTTTTCGGCACTTACTTATACCCATCCGTCTGATATGTTCTACGAATACAGGTTGGAAGGCGGAGAGGATGACGTGTGGAAACCTTTAATCGGTAAGTCGTCTGTTTCTTTTTACAATTTGTCTGCGGGAGATTATCAGCTCAGGATACGTAGCATCGGGTTTCCCGAATCAGAAATCGTATTGCCTGTTAAGGTGCATTCCGTATTTTGGAGCTGGTTTGTGGCAGGGGCAGGACTGTTGTTTATCGGAAGCCTTGCCTGGTTTCTTGTGCGGAAGAAACGGTCGGGACGCCTGCATGTATCCGGCAGGCAGGAAAGCTAGGATAATCCCGTTACGCAGCCCGACCCGGACAAACTGGTATTGCAGACCATTTTAGACGGTGCGCTGGAAACATACATTCCGCCGATGGAACATTCGGAGGACGAGCCGGCAAAAGAGAAATACAAGGTGCACAAGGTAGACCCTGAAGAATGCCGCCAGCTCCAGAAAATACTGGAGCGGCTGATGCAGGAAGAAAAACCTTATAAGAATTCCGACCTGAAGATTGCCGATTTGGCAAAGATGACAGGATACACCTCGCATACGCTTTCTTACTTCTTCAATCAATACCTGAAGAAAAACTATTACGATTACATCAACGAATACCGTGTGGAAGAGTTCAAGCGGCTGATTGTGGATGAGCAATATGCCAAGTACACGCTGGAGGCGTTGGCAGAAGTATGCGGCTTCAGTTCGCGTGCCTCTTTCTTCCGTTATTTCAAGAAGGTGGCAGGTATCACTCCCAATGAATACATCAAGCAGTTGAACCGTTAAGAAATAATACCTGCAGTGTCATGAAGGCGCAAAGAGGTTCTATTCCTCTTTGTGCCTTTTGTTTTGCCCGATGCAGATAGTTGCGTAGGCAAACGCAGGCAGGTGCGTTGTTTGTAAGATTATTAATCTTCCGGCTGTAAGATTATTAATCTTACACGTGTAGGATTATTAATCTTACAGAAAAGTTACTTATTTGGGTGGAACGATGCAGTTAGGTCAATGGGGCAAGAGAGTTATTTGCCGGTGTGGGAAGATATAAGCTGGGAAAATAGTTTCTGAGGGTGTATCAAAATAGAAATTAACTTTTATTTTGTCATCTAAGGGAACGCAGTGAAGGATCTCGAAAACGTAAGCTGATGTATCCGAGATGCTTCACTACGTTACCAATGACGAATTTACAATTTGTCATAATCGAATGGATTTTCCGCAGGAAATAGGCACTCAGCATGACATTACTTTTTGATAGTCGTTTTTTATTTTGATACGCCCCTACATGGCAATTGGGTAAAATGTGGAATTCATTTAAAATTAAAGTCTCTGTGTCCTCTGTGGTGAATCCCGATCCGCATCACCTTATTTGCTGAATGTCACATTTTCTACATGTTCGCCGATGAAAATCCGTGCCATATCGCCTGTTTTGTACCATGCAGGTTTGCCGGGCATGTCGTCGAAGATAACCGTACCGTTGATGCGGAGGTTCTCGAAGCGGATGTTTCTTACCAAGCGGTCGCGGTCGTAGCCGATGATGTGCGACAGTTCGGCATGATGAAGATGGGCGAATACGTAGCGTTGTCCAACTTGCGCAATGGTACGGATAACCAGAACAATACGGGAAGCTGGCTGGTAAGTGCCACCCAGATGCCGTTTACGACCTATGAATATAGCATCGACTGCTCTTGCCGCGATAAGAACCACGGTGCAACCCATACGCAAATGGCAGATGATGAAGGTCGTGGCAGCATTCGTCCGGGATGGGAAATCCTGTACAACCATTATGCAAAGGTGGCAAATGTGGGCAGTGGCTATACGTATGCCAAGCAGTTCGCCGACAAGCTTCGTCCCGAAGGCGGTGTGGGTGAACCGGAAAACCGTTACGGTACAAACAGCGGTGCGTTCGACCAATTGGGTTGGGCAACCTTGATGCTTTACCGTGAATAGATATTGTTAAGAAGCTGTTTTGAATTTATCGTGCGATGATTTGGGATGAGTTTTTGAGGCATTTTTGCTTCTGTGATGAGGAAGATAGCGGGCTATCTGACGAAGAACAGGAGCGAAAAGGGCCAAAAAATCGCCCAAAGCACACACGAAAACGGATACATCAAGCCAAGAAAAACTTTTTGGAGAAATTCAAAACAGCTTCTAAGTTAACCCAAAGAAAGCGGGGCTTGTCCGGATGATGTGAATCAATCGGATAAGTCCCGTAATGTTATAAGTAACTGCTCATAAATGAGATTCAACACAGAGGACACGGGCATATACTCTCATAAGGAATGTGGCGTATAGTAAGGCAGCAGGAACCGGAAGAAACCCTGCTCCACCTCCTGGTTGGGGGATTCAGACGGTTGTTCTACAAATCTTCCTTCAATCCTTGCTTCCAACCGGGGAAAGGGCAGTGGTCGTGGATCTCACGGAAAAGCTTTAGACAGTAATTCACCAAATTACGGGCTTCTTCCACTACAATGGGGTCACCCATGATTTCAATCAACGAGCGGGAGGTGGATGTATTAATCGTCTTACGAATACCCATCTCGTTGTTGCTTAATGTTACCAGGCTGTAATCGGATTTACAAGTCATTAAGTCTATCACTTGTGGGCAGGGCTTTTCGAGCATCTGTAACAGCTTATTTACGTCTGCATGGTTGGTGATGCGCTTGAAAAAAGTGCCCCAACCCGCAAAAAGCATTACCTCGTTTTTTCCCTTAAACAGGAAGTTTACTATTCCGTAAAAGCCTTTTCCTGCTTTAAATATATATTCGGCATAATCTTTACGGACTACAAATGTCATCGCTTCGCCCGCTATAAATGTGCCGCCGGCAGTTGTCTGTAAGAAAGTACGCATAAGTTATCAAATCTGTTTACAATGTTATTAAAATGCGAAAACCCACCGTGAGTGCTCTTCAGTCACCCACTTCTCCACCGTCCTTGTTTCCGATGAGAAGTTTACGCCTATCAGGTAAAGCTTGCGTTTGTCCGTCTGGAAAGGGAGGGCATAATGGTTGTCCTTGATTTGCCGGAGGGCTTCTTCGGCGGTCTTGTCAAGCTTCAGTTCTATGATGTAAATATAGTCTTTTGTCTGAATGGTAATATCTATGCGGCCTTGGCTGGTCGCCTGCTCTACCTGTACATTGTAGCCCAGCATGGTGAAAATCAGGTAGAGGGTGTTTTGGAAATCCTTTTCTTTATCAGCTCCTGCCACCATGTAGCTTCTGCCTGCCAGCATGGTCTGGATGGTTTGCAGCAGGTCATCGGGGTTGCCCTGTTTGACAGCTGAAGTCATCTTGTTGAGAATGCCCCTGACGCTCGATTGCTGCTGTGACGTGTAGTAAGGCATCAGAAAACGGAAGAAACCCCGCTCAACCTCCTGATTGGGGAAGTCCAGACGGTAACCTAATTCGGGGTCATAACCGGCAATGGTGAGGTAACCGCTCTGGAAGAGTACGGGAACGGGGTCATCATATCCCTCGTCTACGGAAGAAAGCACGTCTCCGTCCACATAAATGCCTTTCAAATCATGCAACTCATAGTCGTTCTGTTGCAGCAGCTTGACCAAAAAAGTGGGTGTGCCTGTCTTGAACCAATAGTCATTGAACTCTTTTTTCGCAAATGTGTTGAGCAGGCTGAACGGATTATAAATGCCTACGCTGTTTTGCCGGAAATGATAGCCGTCGTATTGCTTGTGCAACTTTTCGCAAGCTTTTTCAAAAGTCATGCCGTTTGCATCGGCAAGCTCGCGGATAGAGTCATCAAAGTAAATATGCAGTTCTTCCTCAGATATGCCGCAGATATCAACGTACCGGGGATCCATGGAGATGTCATCCAGATTGTTCAGGTCGCTGAAGATGCTGACGTGGCTGAATTTGCTCACGCCCGTGATGAAACCGAAACGGATGCAGGCATCCAGCGACTTGAGCACAGAGAAGAAAGCTTTCAAGGTTTTCCGGTACGCATCGTGTAACATTTCGTTGTCGATGGTGCTGAGAAGCGGTTTGTCGTATTCGTCGATCAGTACCACCACTTGTTTTCCGGTCTGCTTGTAGACATTACGTATCACGTTGTAGAAACGGGTTTCAGGAGAAAGGGATTTGTCTGTATCTAAACCGTATGTCTGTTCCCATATCATGAGGTGCTTGTCCAATTCTTCATGCAAAGCTTTCTCACTGGTGTAATTTTGGGCATTCAAGTCCAGATGAAGCACGGGATATTGTATCCACTCCGTTTCCTGTTTCTCTATGGCAAGTCCTTTGAACAAGTCTTTTTGCCCCAAGAAGTAAGCTTCCATGGTAGAGACCAGCAAGGATTTGCCGAACCGGCGGGGACGGCTGAGAAAGTAATATTTCCCCATCAACGCCATTCGGTAAATAAATGCCGTCTTGTCTGCGTAAACGAATCCGCGCTTGCGGATGTCGGCAAAACTCTGTATTCCTATGGGGTACTTCATCATGGCTCTGTAAGTTTTTTGAGTTTTTAAGTTCTTGGGACGTTTGATTTTGTTTACAAAGTTAACGATTAATCTTCAACAGACAAAGAAAAAGTCGGTTTATAGTAGAACAAAATCTCACCACAGAGGTCACAGGGTACCACAGAGAAAAAATTATTGGACGATGAAGGACATCCGTCCCTCTTTGCCCCGATAATGATAGCCACGCTTTCGACATGTTCGCAATTGGAACGTGACAATATCTCCTACCGATTGCAGTCAGTAAGGAAGCGGTATATAGAGAAAGGTGGGAAGCTCGGACGCAAGGTAGGCTCTGTAAAAACGGAAGAACAGATAAAAGCCCCATAATATCCTATTTCTGCAAAATTACTTTTTCTCCTTCGCTCCATGGCTCCTGAAATGCGTGATAATGATGTTCCAATATTTCATCTGTTATCACAAACGGCGAATTGGCATTTAAGACCTGATTTCTTTTATAGAGTCTTTTTTGCAAAAGCTCCTTACTGGCTTTCATATAGACAAGTTCCGTTTCAGCGCCTGCTTTTCGGATTAGCTCTTTATAAAAATTCCGATTTTCCTTACTCCAAAAACTAAAATCAATCACAACATCTTTTCCTTGCTGAATCAGGGACAGCAGTTTTTTTGAAGCGCAGCTTCCACCTGCTCTGACAATTTTTCATATTCTTCTTCCGGATAATCAATTCCCTTTCTCCCATAAAGTTTCCACATTTCTTCGTCAATGGAAAGTCTGATATATCCTTCCTGCTCTTTTTTCTTGGCGTAAGTAGTCTTTCCAGAACCACATACGCCGCACATCATAATAACTTTACTCAAACACATATAAAGAATTACAATTTCAGGTTTATATCGTTAATCAATATCCTTTTATTCAGCATCAATATGTTTAAATATTTCTATCACCACCTAAGACTTTGCATCTGCATAATTCTGCACATATTTCCATGTGTTCTGTGCGAGAGTTTTTTCGCAAGAAGCGTATTTGTCCCTTTGGGCGGAAAATAGAATGATTACTAAAATAGGCTTGGCACACAAACCTTGAACGGATATAGAGCCAACATGTTCAATGGACATACTATTGCCATTTAAAGCATTCTCTATATCTTCATGTTCTTGAAAATACATTTTTTGCCCAAGATTCATCATACTCACAGCGAACTATTTCTCCGTTCAGTTCCTCTACTTCTCCAGTGGTCACTTGCTGCAAATATTCATTTGAAGGCATATTATTCTCTCCTTTTTCTAATTCGAGAACCGGCTTTTGTTGACTATAATTCTATATGTCAATTTCTTCAATGGCCTTATCTAAAAAAATCTTTCCATCCAGATGTTCCAATTCATGACAGAAACACTTTGCCATTTCACCTTTGCCGGTTATCACTACTTCTTCACCGTATTCATTCAATGCCTGTATTGTAACCTCATAAGGTCTGATGGTTTTAGCAAAACGGTCTGGGAAGCTAAGGCAGCCTTCAATACATTCTTGAAGGCCATGGCTTTCTAAAATCCGCGGATTTACGAGTTTTAGACGGCAACCGAGAAAATCAATCACAACCAGTCTTTTCAAGATGCCGACCTGATTTGCAGCTATAGCTGCTCCATTATCTGTTTTATGAAGAGTTTCAAGCATTTCTCCAAGTAAGCTGCGGATTTTATTATCAACCACTTTGACTTCTTCGCATCTGCTTCTTAATACCGGATCATTGCCATATCTGATTTTTCTTTTTGTCATTATTTATCTGTTTAATAAAATGAATATATTCTTGATTGGGTATAGCTTAATGATTTGCATTGTCTGTATGGTTATACCGAAGCCTTCTTAATATATGTTCCATGCATATCTGAGAAATAAATTCAGCATTGTACGTCTTCTTAACAGGTCTGATAAAAACCAAGACTACAAAGTTACGGATTTTCTGCGTAAAAACCAAAGGCTGAATCAACTATTTTACTTTCTAATGCAACAAATTCAGGTATGACGCACCAAGGTTATTCCGACAGCAGTATGTGGGCACGCGGTCAGGCTTGGGCGATATACGGCTATACGGTAGTCTATCGGGAGACGCAAGACCCGAAGTATCTTGACTTCGTGCAGAAGGTGGCCGATGTCTATCTGAAGCGTCTCCCTGATGACTACATTCCTTATTGGGACTTCGATGATCCCGCCATTCCTTATGCTCCGCGTGATGCCTCGGCGGCTTGTGTGGTGGCTTCGGCTTTGCTGGAACTTTCAGGCTATGTGTCGCCCGAGAAAGGAAGTACGTATCGGGCGGCGGCTCTCCGTATGCTGGAAAGCCTGAGTTCGGACGAGTATCAGTGCGGCAAGCAGAAACCCGCTTTCCTTCTGCATTCCACAGGGCATTATCCCAACGGCTCTGAAATAGACGCTTCCATTATTTATGTTGATTATTATTACATTGAGGCATTGCTGAGGCTGAAACGGGGAGTCTGATAAATGCTACGGTAAAAAATGTGGATTTTATATCGAACGCAGAGAAACGAAGACACAGTTTTTTAAAGAAGTTGGAGAAGTTAAAAACCAATATCTCTGTGGATGTTATTGTGTTTATCAACTTTAACTTCTTTAAATTCTGTAAGTTCAGCTACTTGTAAAACTTGAAATACTACTTTGAGAGCAATTCACAATAGGATGGGCAAGAGTATTTAGAAACTATTTTTAGAAGCTGTTTTGAATTTCTCCAAAAAGTTTTTCTTGGCTTGATGTATCCGTTTTCGTGTGTACTTTGGGCGATTTTTTGGTCCTTTTCGCTCCTGTTCTTCGTCAGATAGCCCGCTATCTTCCTCATCACAGAAGCGAAAATGCCTCAAAAACTCATCCCAAATCATCGCACGATAAATTCAAAACAGCTTCTAAGATAATAAAATAGGAAGCTATGGAAGCGTTAATCACATTGTTTGCTGTGTTGGCTGTAATAGGCTTGGCCATTGCTATTTGGCTGAACACTAAGTCGGGCAAGAAATGGCTGTCGGAGCTTTAGCTTTTTGCGGGAAAGAGACAGGGGAAAAGAGGATGTCGGGAGGTCTCGGCATCCTTTTTTTGCCAATCGGTTGAGTAAAGGCAGGGGCTTGTCCGTATATAGAGGAAAAACACAAAAAGAAAAAGTATGAAAAGAAAAGTTTTGACGATGTGGGCGGCTTTCCTTGCGGGGTGGGGAAGCATGGGTTTTGCCCAGTCGGTATACCCCGGACAATACGAAGAGAAGTTCAACGTGAAGACGTGCGTGCCGATGGCTGCCGAGTGTTTCGACCTGCAGGATGTACGTTTGCTTCCCAGCCGTTTCCGCGAAAATATGGAGCGCGACTCGGCATGGATGGTTTCTATCGGGACAGACCGCCTGCTGCATAGCTTCCGCACCACGGCGGGAGTGTATGCCGGACGCGAAGGAGGATATATGGCAGTGAAGAAGCTGGGAGGCTGGGAGTCGCTCGACTGCGAACTACGCGGACACACTACGGGACACCTGCTTTCTGCCTACGCACTGATGTATGCGGCTACCGGAAGCGAAGTGTTCCGCCTGAAGGGAGACAGTCTGGTGAATGGGCTTGCCGAGGTGCAGCAGATGCATGGCAACGGGTATCTGAGTGCCTTTCCCGAAGAACTGATAAACCGGAACATACGAGCTACGAGTGTGTGGGCACCTTGGTATACCTTACATAAGATTTTTTCGGGACTGATAGACCAATATGTATATGCCGATAATCGGCAGGCATTTGAAGTAGCGAAGAAAATGGGCGACTGGGCATACGCCAAGCTGAAGCCGCTCTCCGAGGAGACCCGCCGCAAGATGATACGCAACGAGTTCGGCGGCATCAATGAGTCGTTCTACAACCTATATGCCCTCACCGGCGACGAGCGTTACCGCTGGCTTGCCCGCTTCTTCTATCACAACGAAGTCATCGACCCCTTGAAGGAAGGGCGCGACGAGCTGGGCACCAAGCACACCAACACGTTTATCCCCAAGGTACTGGCGGAAGCACGCCGCTACGAGCTGGAAGGAAACACTGAGAGCAAGTCGCTGAGCATGTTCTTTTGGGACACGATGCTCCGCCGCCACACCTTTGCGCCCGGATGCAGCAGCGACAAGGAACATTATTTCGACCCGGCGCAGTTCTCGAAACACATTTCGGGCTATACGGGCGAGACTTGCTGCACGTATAATATGCTCAAGCTGAGCCGGCATCTGTTCTGCTGGGAAGCCTCGCCGCAGGTGGCAGACTACTACGAGCGTGCCCTCTACAATCATATCTTGGGGCAGCAGGACACTCGGACGGGAATGGTAGCCTACTTCCTGCCGCTGCTATCGGGAGCGCACAAGGTGTACAGCACGCCCGAAAATTCCTTCTGGTGCTGCGTGGGGAGCGGTTTCGAGAGCCATGCCAAGTATGCCGAGAGCATCTATTATCATGACGGAGAAGGATTGTTCGTCAACCTCTTCATCCCCTCGGTGCTGGACTGGAAAGAGAAAGGGATGAAGGTGCGTCAGGAGACACGCTTCCCTGCCAGCGAGACTACCGTGCTCACGCTTTCGATGGCAGAACCGGTGCGCACTACGTTCCGCCTGCGCTATCCTTCATGGAGCAAAGATGTGCAAGTCCGTGTTAATGGCAAGCGGGTGAAGGTACGCCAGCAGCCCGGTTCGTATATCGCGATAGAACGGGAGTGGAAGGATGGTGACCGCATCGAAGCGACCTATCCGATGCACCTGACGTTGGAGTCCGCGCCTGATAATCCTCACCGCGCCGCCCTGCTCTACGGTCCGGTGGTGCTTGCCGGAGCCTTGGGTACGGAAGGAATGTTGCCGCCTGCCCCCGATTCGGACCCATCGAAGTATAACGACTATTACACCTACGATTACCATATCCCCGAAGGGTTGCCCACCGGCTTGAAGTGGGATGCGGGGCATCCCGAAAACAGCGTGCAGCGGATTTCGGAGGACGGTTTGCGCTTCCGCACGGCAGACGGCGTGACGGTGTTGCCCCTTTACGATGTGCATCGCCAGCGTTACGTGGTGTATTGGGATATAGTTGATAATTAGGAATATTTAGAAACTGTTTTGAATTTCTCCAAAAAGTTTTCTTGCCTTAATGTATTTGTTTGCGTGTGTGCTTTGGGCGATTTTTTTGTCCTTTCCGCTCCTGTTCTTCGTCAGATAGCCCGCTATCTTCCTCATCACACAAACGGAAATGCCTCAAAAACTCATCCCAAATCAGCACACGATAAACTCAAAACAGTTTCTTAGTAAATGTCCCTAAAACATATAATGGCATATGAAGATGATAGAGCATAATCACTTCATATGCCATTTATGGTTTGGCGCACTTTGTGGTGGCGTTTTATTTATTGAGTATTTTTTGGAAAAGTTCAGGCTGGTCCAGATTGACCAAGTCTGGCTCTTTTTCTATTGCGGTGCGATAGGCTTCTTCGGTACCGTTCTGGATAGCCGCCATAATGCGGATGCCGTTAGCCTTGCAGAACGCCTTGAATTCCGGTGTGATTTGTTCGGGATTGATTTCTACGTACGATGGGCGGCATACCGTCATCCAATATTGCAGGCGGGCGATGTCATCCGCATTTACTTTGACTTTCATTTCCGGAGCAAGGCGGACAAACTCTTTCAGCATTCCTTCATCGGCGAACCAGAAGAAACTGTTCGTGGCGAATCCTTTCAGGCGGACCAGTCTTACGAGATCTTTTACGGGCGTGCCGCGTTTCACATCGAAGAATACATTTGCTTTTCCGTAGAGCGAATCGAGCATTTCCGAGATGCGGGGGATACGTGTGCCGGCATATTCTTTTCCAAACCAACTTCCTGCGTCTAATTTGTCCACTTCGTCAGAATTCATATCGGCTAATGCGCCTTGCCCGTTGGTGGTGCGGTCGAGGGCTTCGTCGTGCAGGTTATACAGCACTCCGTCTTTGCTTTTCCGTACATCCAGCTCTATCCACGTGGCACCGTGTTCCAAAGCTGCGTATGCCGAAGCCACCGTGTTTTCGGGTGCCAAATGGTTGGCGCCCCGGTGTACCACTACCTCTATCGGGTCCTTGTATGTAGCCGAAGGATGCTCTACCTGCCAGTTTACGTTCAGCGGATTGTTCTGCATCTTCCATACCAAGGGCAGGGACTCATTATCCAATATCCATATTTCTGCTCCTTCGGTTTGGTCTATGCAATAGATGAGCGGGCATTCCAAGGCTTCTCCTTTTTTGTTTCCTTTCTTGTAAACCGTCTGGTTATAGTGAAATGCCCCGGTCGTCTTCAGTTCCTTGTAGGCTTGGCGTGAGAGCATGTAGGCGGTTTCGTTTATGCCTAACAGGCGGTTTTCTTTGTCTACGGGCTGGAGGAAGCATAATGAGTTTCCCGTTTCTTGCGATGCGGGAGCCATCAGGTAGCTTCCTTTTTGCCAATGCAGGTTCCGCAAGATGCGCCAGTCTATGCGCAACGTGTCGTTCTTTTCGCGGAATGACATTTCGTATTTGCGGGTCTGTCCGTGGAGTTTGAACACGAACAGTAATGTATCGGGCAGGGCGGTTTGCGCGCATATACTTCCGGTGCAGCATGCACCTATAATCAATAAGGAGAGAAGATATATCTTTTTCATGATGCAACTATATTCGTTTATAATCCTAATTCTGTTCCCCATTTGCCGGGTTTGTTTCCCATCTTCAATACCAGTTCGCCGCCAGCCACGAGGTCTTTATGGCGCAGGGCGGAGTAAGGGTAATCCTTCCCGTTCAAAGTAACCGACTGGATGTACCGGTTCTCGTCCGAGAGGCGTTCTGCTCGGATGGTAAAGTCTTTTCCGTCTTCCAGATGGAAGGTGGTTTCTTTCAGCATCGGGGCATGTATCAGATAATAGTCTTGTCCGGCATTGGGATAAAGCCCTATCATGTGGAAGGCGAGCCACGAAGACATGGCACCCGAATCGTCATTGCCCGGAAGTCCCATTGGGGAATCATTGAAGTTGCTGGTGATGATTTCGCGGATGCGGTCATCGCTCCGCCAGGGTTTTCCTATCCAGTGATACAGGCAGGGGGTGAGGAACGAAGGTTCGTTGTTTACGTTATAAAAACCCTTGTCGAAGAAGATGTCAAGGCGTTCTTCGAATTTCTCTTTTCCTCCGCACTGTGCGATAAGCCCCGGCACATCGTGAGGAATGCTGAGCGAGTATTCCCACGAGCTGGCTTCGTAGAAGAACATGTCCCACCATGGGGTGTACCACGGTCCTTCGAAGGTGACCGGTGTATAGGTATAGGTAGGTTTCTGCACTTTCGAGCTACCGAAAGGTATCTGGTCGAGCCAGTTTCCCTCCTTGTCGCGTGGCATGATGAAGCCTTTCACTCCTTCGTGCTCGTAATCGCTCCGCCACAGGTTTTTCCAGTTGCCCGATTGTTTCATGTATTGCCGGTAGAGGTCTTCTTTGCCCAATCCTTTTGCCACCAGGGCGATGGCATAATCGCAATACGCGTATTCTACGGTACGGTTTCCTGCACGTGGGATGCCGTGGGGGATGTAGCCCAATTCCAGGTAAGGCACCAGTCCGCCGCGTCCTTCCGCTTCCTGATTTCCTCCGGGCGGTACGGTGGCGTCTTGCAGCATCGCTTTCAGTGCCAGCTCATAGTCGATGCCTTTCAATCCCTTCACGAAAGCATCGGCGATGACGATTTCGGCGTTCGAGCCTCCTTGCGTACGTCCGTTGGCATTTCCGCTACGTGCATCGGGCATGTATCCATCCCGTTTATAAATGGTGAGGAGCGAGCGCACGATGTCGGTTTCACGTTGCGGGTCAATGAGGGTGATGAGTGGGGTAGAGGTGCGGTAGGTGTCCCAGATGGCGTAATAATCATCGTAATAAGGTTCGGGGTCGTTCCAAAGCGGGTTCTCTCCGGTGCGGTCTACGGGCATAATCATCGTGTGGTAGAGCGCGGTATAGAACATCCGCTTTTGCGCTTCGGGGGTATCGGGAGCGATTTCAATTGCCTTGAACAGCTTTTCCCATTGGACTAACAAGTCGTTATGTACTTTCTTGAAAGACCAGTGGGGAATGTAAGTATGGGCATTGTGCTTTGCCCGTTGGCTGCTCAGGAAGGAAATACCTATTTTCAGTTGTACTACCGAATCTCCTTCGGCAAAGCGGAGCAAGGCACCCGTCTTCTCATACGAGTCGAGTTGGGAACGCTCGTCGGTGATGTCATTTCCTTTCCACGTGCGGCTTTGGACGAAAGGCTTGTCGGTTTCGGCATAGAAGTAGACCGTATAGGCACGCCCGTTGTTCCAGCCTCCCCGGATACGGGTGTAGCCGCTCACTTCATGGTCGGACAGGATTTCTATTTCCGAACCTACGAACTGCTGGGCTTCACGTGCATCGGGCACGGGGCTTTCTCCCAAGAAGAAACCGGCATCGATAGCCAATGACTTCAAGGAATCAGCGGGATAGGTGAAGCGGTAGAACGAAGCCCGTTGGGCGGTGGTGATTTCCGTGCGGATGCCGCTTTGCTTGAAGCGGGTATCGTAATATCCCAACTGGATGTTCTCGTATGCACGATAGTCCAGGTGTTGGGTTTGGTCCATTCCGTTGCAGAAAGGAGTCACTAAGATATTCCCATACTTGGGACCTCCTCCCGTTCCGCTTACGTGTACTTGCGAAAATCCGTCCACCCGTTCGGGCATGGGTAGCCAGCCGCTATTGGGTGAAGGAGTGCAGTCGGGCGAAGGTTTGACCATTCCGTAAGGACAAGACGGTCCGATAAATACCCGTCCCAATCCTTCCGACCCGATGCGCGGGTCTACATAGTCGGTCAGTTGCGTTTGAGCGGAGGCGTATAGCGTCCCACCCAGGCACAAGCCAAAGGCTATGCCTATCAGTTTTTGTAGTTTCATGCGGTTCTGATTTTATCTGTACAAAGATACTTTTTTTAATGAAGAACGAAAAACGAAAGGCAAAGAAAATCGGTGTTCTTACCTCTGAATATAAGAATAAGAATCTTCGTTTTTGTACTGATTCTGTTCCTGGTTCAATTGCAGTATATGTTCATTTTCAGAAGGGATTTCCTTGTTTTCTGATATGCTTGATTCATTATAAAAAATGCCTTGCGTTGCAAATCTTTGTCGGAATGACACAAAAAGTGCAGCGCAAGGCAGAAAAATGAAAGGTTAGAAATGAATTTTCATTAATAGCCTGGGTTTTGTTTCCAGTTCGTATTAGCATTCAATGTGTTGATGCTCAATGGCCACAAGCGGTATTGTGGATTGGAAGCATCCGGATTAAAATCGTTTTTGAATCCCCAGTCGCGTTCGAAGTCGCCGAATCGGATTAAGTCGTTACGACGCCAGTGTTCGTCTAAGAATTCACGTCCGCGTTCATCCAGGATATCTTGCAGGCTTGGGTCACCTATAATTTCCGGTGCATGGACATACGCACGGATTTGGTTGAATAGGCTCATCGCCGTATCGCCGTTGGTTTCTGTTCCACCACGTACGATGGCTTCACATTTCATCAGCAATACATCTGCATAACGGAATACCGGGACATCGTTGCTTTGATTGCGGCTATAGGTATTATATTCGCTGGGATTAGGGAAGAACTTGATGGAGCGGTAACCTTGTGTCCAGCCTGTCATGTCATTGCCTACATTGAGGTCGGCGTTGGGGACTACGGGAGGGTCTGCTGTAGGGTCTTCTTTTAAGGTAATCGATTTAGTGAAAGTCACTTCTTCGCCGCCGTATGTGTTGCGTACATCGGTAGGATCGCCAGTAGAGGAATTGTATTGGTATACATCGAACGTTTCTTCATTGATGTTCTCGCCTACATTGCCAGCAATCACGTCATTCCGGCGGTCGCCTGGCAGGTTGAACAATTCGACGAACTCCGGTGTCAGTGTCATGTTTCCGCCTAAAGAGTTGGTCAAAGGTACACTGTAGAATCCGTTTTCGCTTTGTCCGCGGCGCCAGGTCCGGAAGCGGGCGTAGGTCATGCCTTGTACGGTAGAAGCATCGAAGGGCATAACGTAGATAAAGTCTTTGATTTGATAACCGTTGTTGTACATGAATTTGGTTTTGTAATCATCGCTCAAATCAAAGTTGCCCGATGCGATGATACGGTCGCAAGCGGCGATACAGTCATTCAGCTTTTCGTTTTCGTCGTTGGGATTCCAGCTTGTACTGGTTACGTCTTTGGTATATACATTCCAGTTGATGTAGAGTTTTGCCAGTAAAGCATCCACCATCCAGCGTGTCGGTTTTCCGTAAGTGGAGGCATCTACATTTTCATAACAATTATCACGTACGGCAAGCAGTTCCGATTCAATCCACCGGGCTACCTCGGCACGTGGAGAGCGGTCTATCGCTTCGTCTTCAGCCAGCAGATGGTCGATAATCGGAGTGTCTCCCCAATGTTCCATCATCATGAAAGTATAGAAGGCGCGTGCAGCACGTACGGGAGCAAGTTCCGGTACATCCTCTCCACCCATATCAAAAATGATGCGGTTACAGTTTGTGATGGCACTTTGCAGTTCGTTGAATACATCCAATTGAGCGGCTGAATTGGTCGGGTCAATCATGTGCAGCGAGAAGTTTGCCATGTCTCGTCCGTTCAGGTAGTCACTATCAAAGCTGACCGCGGTATATTCGTCCGAGTTGCAAGATACGCCTTCATCATAGCGGCGCCCGATAGCTCCACGGAATCCGTAGAATGCATTGTTCATGACGGCTTCTGTAGCCATTTCTGAATTGGGCATTTCTTCGTATTGTGACTTCATGTCCACATCAAGGTCGGTACAACTGGCGCTCATCAATGCCAGCAACGCAGCGGAAAAAAGATATTTTGTTTTCATATAATGTTATGCCTTATTTAATTAGAAATTGATGTTTACGCCAACCATAAAGGAACGTGTACGCGGGTAAGTGGTATTTCTCCACTCTACTCCCGGTGTCAGTCCGCCTAAGTTGACTTCAGGGTCAATGCCTTTATAGCCGGTAATGGTGAATACATTATTACAAGTGGCATACAGTCTAAGGTTGTTTACCCAGTTGCCCAACTTGCCGAAGTTGTATCCCAAGGTCAATGTAGAAAGACGAAGGTAAGAACCATTCTCAAGGTAACGGTCGGATGGAGCTTGGGCACGCGAGTCATGAGCGTTTTGTTCGGTAGCTACTTCTGCCAATACATTCTTGCCGGATGCAACCAAACCTACCTGGCTATAGTAACAACGGGTTGCATTGAATATTTTGTTTCCGGCTACTCCTTGGAAGAAAGCGGTCAATGACCAGTTTTTCCAAGTCAGCTCATTGTTCCATCCGTAAGTGATTTTCGGTTGTGCCGAACCGGCTTTGCGGCGGTCTTCGTCTGTCGGAGCGTCGGTAGTGCCTATCAAGTTGCCGTCGGCATCATAGTCGTTAAAGATAGAGCCGCCGTTTTCATCATAACCAGCCCATTCCCATAAGTAGAATTGTCCGATAGGTGCGCCTTCCATGATGCGCTGTACGTTGGTGCTTGAATAACCGCCTACATCCGGATTGGCTTGGTCAATATAGTCTACGGAATAAGTGGCATTGGAAAGTTTCTCTACAACGTTTTTGTTGTGCGAAAGATTCAAAGTAGTGCTCCATGTAAAGTCTTTCGTCTGTACCGGAACAGCGTTTAATGTGATTTCGATACCTTTGTTGCTGATATCTCCTACATTGGCGGTCATCCAGCCGTATGAATAGCGGTTGGTTGAAACCGGATAATCGTAAATCAAATCGCTGGTTTTCTTGCTGTAATATTCGATGGTACCGGTCAAGCGGTTGTTGAAGAAGCCGAAGTCTAAGCCGATGTTGAACATGCCGGTGCTTTCCCATTTCAGGTCAGGGTTGGAGTTGCGCGTCGCACCTAAAATGCGGTAATTGGAAGAGTTGCCGTTAGCATCTACATAGGTGAACCATCCGGTGTGTCCGTATGCCTGGCGGGAATAGAACGCATCAAATCCTAACGAGTTACCGCTGACACCATAACCGATGCGGAATTTCAAGTCATCGAATATGTCCTGGTCTTTCATGAAATCTTCCTCAATGATGCGCCATGCGGCAGATACGGAGGGGAAAGTACCCCAACGGTTATTGGCACCGAATGCCGAGGAACCATCGCGGCGTACTGTTGCCTGCAACAGGTATTTGCTGTCTAAGCTATAGTTGATACGTCCGTAGAATGAAATCATGCGTAAAGTGGAAAGCTGGTAACTGCTGTTTATATCATTGATGTCGATGTTGTTTGCCAGCCCCATGTTGTAGTAACCCAAATCATCGTTGTAGAAATTATAGGCTTTGAATCCGAAACCATCGTTATTGTCCGCTTGTTCCCAAGAGTATCCCAGCATTACGCCTACTTTGTGTTTGTCTGCAAATGTGTGGTCCCAATTGAGGTAAGTTTCCATCTGTTTACGGATGTTTTCTACCGTGCTGCGGTCGGCTTGTCCGTTACGGGCAGCTACGCTTGGCAGTTGTGTCTTGCTGCTGTTGTAGTTGCTGTAGATATATTGCTGGTTTTGATAGGAAAGGTTAAAGTTCCAGTCCAAGCCGTCGATGATATGCAAGGTCGCTTTGGCTACACCTTGGATTAACTTCTCTTTGGTATCGTAACGGTCTTCATGAATCATGCTTACCGGATTGTAATATTGTGAAATGGAAGTGTTCCCATACCATGAACCGTCCGGGTTTTTAACCGGGACCAGTGGACTGTAGTAATACATTGCGTCCAGCACACTTTGTCCTTGGCTTCCTGTCGGCCCGGTAGAACTGTTTCGAATGCTGGCATTCAAGCTCAACGAAATGTCTAAGCGGTTGTTGAACGCTTTGGTTTGCAAGAATGAGCGGGCGGTCAATCGGTCCATGTTGGTGCCGCGTACAGTTCCTTCCCGTTCCAGAAAGTTGAGTGACGCATTGTAGCTGGTTTTTTCATTTCCTCCGTTAATTGAAATATTATGGTTATGGCTGAATCCGGTGCGCAACACTTCATCTTCCCAATTCGTATTGGCTGGATTGGCTGTGTCATAGTAGGCGGAAATGTCGATATTGTTGGCATTGGCGTATGAAAGCAACTGGTTGGCATCCATCATGTCCAGTGTATTCATCGTCTTGTCCCAAGCCACATATCCGCTATAGTTTACGTTGGTATGTCCGTCTTTGTTGCCTTTCTTCGTAGTGACGATGATAACGCCGTTGGCTGCTTTCGAACCGTAGATGGCGGTAGCCGAGGCATCGCGTAACACATCAATGCTTTCGATGTCTTCCGGTGCTACTAATGAAAGACTTACGCCTGGCACGCCGTCAATCACATAATAAGGTTCCATGGCCTCGCCTGCACGGAGCGAAGAAGCACCGCGGAGCGAGATAGAAGCCGAACCGTTCGGGTCACTGGTGTTTGCAATGGTCAGTCCCGGCACTTTGCCTTGCAGCAATTGGGCTGGAGTAGTATAAACGCCCACATTCAGGTCTTCGGCTTTTACCGTAGTAATCGAACTGGTTACGTCTTTGCGTTGCATGCTACCATAGCCGATAACTACAACTTCGTCCAGCAGTTGGTTGTCTTCATTCATCTTAATGTTGATGACATTTGACTCTACCTTTACTTCTTGAGTCACGTAACCGATGTAAGAGAAAACCAATGTCCTGCCTTTTTCTACATTCACTCTGTATTTACCGTCAATGTCGGTAACATTGCCGTTAGTCGTACCTTTTTCAACTACACTTACCCCAATCAGAGGCATTCCGGTATTGTCTGTAACGGTACCGGTTACTGCGTTTTGGGCAAATGCATACGTACTTACCAAAAGGAAAATAGCCAAAGAAAGATATTTCTTCAGCACATGTTGTTTTGTAATAAGTTTGCTTTGCATACAATAATTGTTTATTAGGGTTTAAATTCGTTTGCAAAAGTAAAATAGTGGTTTTGCAGCGGTATTGCGTCCACATTTCGTTTGCATGCAAATCTTATTACAAACCTGTTAAATCGCTTTCTGAAGTTATGATATATAATTAAGGTGGAAGTAAGTGCGCAAGTTTATTGGCACGAACATATAATTATAGTTGTTTTATTTCATCTTGCGTAAGTTGTGTACACTGGGCTATGTCTTTTATGGAAAGTCCTATTTCTTTCATCTTTTTTGCAACTTCTTTTGCTTTCTTTTTTTCTCCTTCCGCTCTTCCTTCTGCCATTCCTTTCGCTTTACCTTCTTTGAATCCTTCTGTATGCCCTTAGTCCCAGCCTGTCTTGATAACACTGCGTTGGTAGCGTAAGGCTTCCATATCTCGGTAATAAGCACAATTTTATACCGCGCATGGTATATTTTGTTTTGGGACAAGAATGGAGGGAGTTTTTCTGATATGGAGAAATGAGGTGAAGAATGGAAAAGCCTTGCGCTACATCCGGTGTCATCGCGACAGCGGATGTGGCACAAGGCAAAGGTTATGGTTTGGAAACTTAAAAATGAATGTTCAGGTTAATATCCCGGATTCTGTTCCCAATTTGTATTAGCGTTCAATACATTAATACTTAACGGCCACAAGCGATACTGCGGGTTAGAGGCATTGGGGTTGAAATCGTTTTTGAATCCCCAGTCGCGTTCGAAGTCGCCGAAGCGGATTAAGTCGTTGCGGCGCCAGTGCTCATCCAAGAACTCACGGCCACGTTCGTCCAAAATCTCTTGCAAGCTTGGGTCTCCTACAATTTGGGGAGCATTGACATACGCACGGATTTGGTTGAACAAGCTCATGGGGGTGTCGCCGTTTGTCGCTGTCCCGCCACGTACGATGGCTTCACATTTCATCAGGATGATATCCGCATAGCGGAAAATGGGGAAGTCGTTATCTTGATTGCGGCTGTATACATTATAGTCGTTGATATCCGGGAAGAATTTGATGGAGCGGTAACCTTGTGTCCATCCTTTTAAGTCAGCGCCGCAGTTTAAGTCTGCATTCGGAACTACCGGAGGGTCGGCGGTAAGGTCTTCTTTTAAAGTAATGGATTTGGTGAAGGTTACATTTTCGCCTCCATACGTGTTGCGTACACTCGTCGGCTCTCCTGTATTGTTATCGTATTGGTAAACATCAAATGTTTCCATACCGATATTTTCACCCGTACTTCCGGCGATTACATCATTCCGGCGGTCGCCCGGCAAGCAGAACAGTTCAACGAACTCGGGTGTCAAAGCCATATTGCCACCTACAGAATTGGTCATTTCGATACTGTAAAAGCCATTGCTGTTCTGTCCGCGCCGCCAGGTTCGGAAGCGGGCAAAAGTCATACCTTGTGTAGTTACAGCATCAAAAGGCATGGCATAGATAAAGTCTTTGATTTGCGAACCGTTAGTGTACATGAACTTCGTTTTGTAATCATCGCTTAAATCGAAATTTCCTGACACAATGATACGGTCGCAAGCGGCGATGCAGTCATTTAGTTTTTCATTAGGCGCATTTGCCGACCAGCTTGAACTGGTGACATCTTGGGTATATACGTTCCAGTTGATATATAGCTTTGCCAATAAGGCATCTACCATCCAGCGGGTAGGTTTTCCGTATGTAGAGGCGTCTACATTTTCATAACAATTGTCGCGGACCGCGAGCAGTTCCGACTCAATCCAACGGGCTACATCGGCACGCGGAGAACGTTCAATTGCTTCGTTATCATCCAATAAGTGGTCAATGATAGGTGTGTCGCCCCAATGTTCCATAATCATGAAGGTATAAAATGCACGGGCTGCACGTACCGGAGCAATTTCTGGAACATCTTCACCACCCATGTCAAAAATAATGCGGTTGCAATTGGTGATGCCTGTTTGCAGTTCATTGAACACGTCCAATTGGCTAGCTGAGTTGGTCGGGTCAATCATGTGAAGCGAGAAATTTGCCATATCGCGGTTGTTCAAATAATCAGTATCAAAACTGACCGCCGTGTATTCATCGGAGTTACAGGAAACGCCTTCATCGAAACGTCTGCCGATAGCGGCACGGAATGCATAAAATGCATTGTTCATTTGTGCTTCGTAGGCGATTTCTGAATCAGGAAATTCGGTATATTGTGATTTGATATCTACGTCGAGGTCAGTACAACTGACACTTGTAAGTGCCAGAAGGGCGCCGGAAATAAGAATATGTTTTGTTTTCATAATAGTCTGTCTGTTTTTAAGTTAGAAATTCACATTTACACCAACCATAAATGTACGGGTGCGTGGATACGTGGCATTACGCCAGTCGATTCCGGGAGCCAAGCCTCCAAGGCTGATTTCAGGGTCAACTCCTTTATATCCGGTAATGGTGAAGACATTGTTGCAGGTTGCGTAGAGTCTCAGGTTATTTATCCAGTTGCCCAGCTTGCCGAAGTTGTAGCCTAATGTCAGTGTCGACAAACGGAAATACGAACCGTTTTCAAGATAACGGTCTGAAGGCGCATGGGCGCGGGAGTCGTTTGCATTTTGACCGGTTATGGCTTCTGCCAATGCGTTTTTCCCATTGGCTATTTGACCGGTGTTGTTATAATAGGCGCGTGTAGCATTAAAAATCTTGTTTCCTGCCACACCTTGGAAGAATGCAGTCAGTGACCAGTTTTTCCAGTTCAGCTCATTGTTCCAGCCGTAAACCAATTTCGGCTGTGCGGAACCGGCTTTGCGACGGTCTTCATCGGTAGGAGCATCGGTTGTGCCGATTAGATTGCCTTCAGCATCATAGTCATTGAATATAGAGCCTCCGTTTTCGTCATAACCAGCCCATTCCCATAAATAAAATTGTCCGATGGGAGAACCTTCCATGATGCGCTGTACGTTTGAGTTGGTATAACCTGCGATATCTGTATTGCCTTGGTCGATATAGTCTACCGAGAATGTTTCGTTAGAAAGCTTTTCTACGACATTCTTGTTGTGTGAAAGGTTAATAGAAGTACTCCAAGTGAAGTCTTTGGTTTGTACCGGAACAGCATTTAACGTAATTTCGATACCTTTGTTGCTGATGTCGCCTACGTTAGCGGTCATCCAGCCGTATGAATACCGGTTGGTAGAAACCGGATAATCGTAAATCAGGTCGCTGGTTTTCTTGTTATAGTATTCGATTGTACCCGTCAGGCGGTTATTGAAGAAACCAAAATCAATACCGATGTTGAACATGCCGGTTTTTTCCCATTTCAGGTCTGGGTTCGAGTTGCGCGTTGCGCCCAGAATGCGATAATCGGCAGAGGTGCCGCTTGCGTTTACGTAGTTAAACCAGCCGGTCGAGCCATATACTTGGTGTGCATAGAAAGCGTCAAACCCTAACGAGTTACCGCTGACACCGTAACCGATGCGGAGTTTTAAATCGTCGAAAATGTCTTGGTCTTTCATAAAGTCTTCTTCAATAATGCGCCATGCGGCGGATACGGAGGGGAATGTACCCCAGCGGTTATTGGCTCCGAATGCGGAAGAACCGTCACGGCGTACAGTCGCTTGCAGCAAGTATTTGCTGTTAAAGCTATAGTTGATACGTCCGTAAAACGAAATCATTCGCAAGGTTGAGAGCAGGTAATTGTCGTTTACATCGCTAATGTCGCTGATGGAAACATTGTTCGCCATTGACATGTTATAATACAGTAAGTCATCGTTGTAGAAATTATAAACTTTGGCACCGAAGCCATCATTATTGTCCGCTTGTTCCCAAGAGTAACCCAACATGACTCCTACTTTGTGCTTGTCGGCGAAGGTATGGTCCCAGTTGATGTAAGTTTCCATTTGTTTGCGTACGTTTTCTACAGCCATGCGTTCTGCTTGGCCATGGCGGGATGTTTCCAACTGAGATTGGGTGCTGTTGTAGTTGCTGTAGATGTATTGCTGGTTTTGATAAGAGAGGTTTAAGTTCCAATCCAGGCCGTCAATGATATGTAAGGTCGCTTTGGCAACACCTTGCAATAACTTTTCTTTTGTCTTGCGGATGTCTTCGTTTGCCATTGAAACCGGATTGAAGTTTTGCGAGATTTGCAAGTTGCTGTACCATGAGCCATCAGCGTTTTTGACAGGAACCAGCGGGCTGTAATAATACATGGCATCCAATACGCTTCTTCCTTGAACACTTTCACCTCCGTTGCTAATCGGACCGCTGGTGCTGTTGCGTACACTTGCGTTCAAACTAACAGAAATATCCAAACGGTCGTTCAATGTCTTGGTCTGTACAAATGAACGTGCGGTAAGCCGGTCCATATCAGTGCCTAATACTACCCCTTCGCGGTCTAAAAAACTGATAGATGCGCTGTATTGCGTTTTTTCATTCCCGCCGTTGATAGATACATTGTGGTTGTGGCTGAATCCGGTACGGAGTATTTCGTCTTGCCAGTTGGTATTGGCTGGGTTATTGGCGTCATAATAAGGTGAAAGGTCGATGTTGTTTGCGCTTGCATACGACAATAGTTGGTCTGCAGTCATCATGTCCAGGGTTTTCATCGTATGGTCCCATGCCACATAACCGCTATAACTTACGCTGGTACGCCCTTCCTTATTGCCTTTTTTGGTAGTGACGATAATTACGCCGTTGGCAGCTTTTGAACCGTAAATGGCTGTAGCCGAAGCGTCACGCAATACATCGATGCTTTCGATGTCTTCCGGCGCTACCAAAGACAGGCTTACGCCCGGGACGCCGTCAATGACATAGTAAGGCTCCATGGCTTCGCCTGCGCGCAGTGAAGAGGCACCACGCAAAGAGATAGAAGCCGAACCGTTCGGGTCACTGGTGTTGGCGATAGTCAGACCGGGCACTTTTCCTTGCAGCAATTGTGCCGGAGTGGTGTAGACTCCTACGTTCAGGTCTTCTGCCTTTACCGAAGTAATGGAACTGGTCACATCCTTGCGTTGCATGCTGCCGTAACCGATGACGACGACTTCTTCCAAAGACTGTGCGTCTTCTGCCAGCATTACGTTGATGGTGTTTGAATTGACTTTGATTTCTTGCGAAATAAATCCGATGTAGGAAAACACCAATGTCTTGCCTCGTTCTACATTGACGGAGTATTTCCCGTTTACATCGGTAATGTTACCGTTGGTTGTTCCTTTTTCCACTACATTTACCCCGACTAAAGGCATTCCGGATTGGTCTTTGACCGTTCCCGTAACTGTGTTTTGGGCAAAAGCACAGGTACACACGAAGAGAAAAACTGCGAGAGAAACGAGTTTTCTCTGCATCCATTTGTTAGTTGTCTGTTTGCTTTGCATAAATTATTAGATTTTAGTGTTTGACTTAACATTGCGAAATCGCAACGTTTCTTTACACAACGAAGTTATATAAATATTTCTGTAAAATTGCAACATGTATTACAAAAATGTTTCCACAATGTTTGATAACATAAAAATAATGGCGAAGATTTCTCTTCAACCGGGTCATGCGGCTTTCTGTCCCTGCTTGTGTGGGAGGGCAAGTGCGGTCGTTTTTAAGACAGATGAGGTTGCTCCGGCAGACAAACCTGCATTCTCAGCGAGTTTTTACATGCTGAAACCTTAGTTTCAAGGTGCTGAAACTTTAGTTTCAATTCGCTGAAACAACAGTTTCAGTTAGCTTAAACAAACTTGAAACTATGTTGCCTTGCGGAATGCGGCTGTATGCTGCTGGAAATAAGTGCGTTATGGGTTGGCTCGACATCAGGGCGAACTGCTTTACGAGGCGCGTTTTTCCGCCTTGCTTGTTATGCGGAGGGTTGCCAATGTGAGCCAGTAGTCGGGCATCGTTGCATGACAAATAGGGAAATTCCTATCGGGAAATAGGGATTTCCTACTTGCGGAATGCAGGAATCTTGTTAACTTTGTATTGCCGCAGAAGGCATTATATAATAGTAGGTATTAAAATGGTATGGATATGAAAACAAGATTAGGAATTTTGTTGTTGACAGCTTGCATGCCGTGGCTGGCTATGGCACAGAATGACGACCTTTATTTTGTTCCGAAGAAGGAAAAGAAGGCGGAAACGAAAACCGAGGTGCGTCAGGTGACGAGGCAGACAACAACGACTACAACTACAACGGCATCGGTTTCTCCGGGCACAACGGTGGTGGTAAAGGACGTGACGGGGAAAACGCGTGACATTGATGAATACAACCGCCGGTATACATCGAGAGAGAATACGTTCAGCATGCAGAACGATACCTTATACATAGAAGAGAAGCCCTATGGAGATCGGGGCGAGTGGGTGAACGGCTTCGAAGGCTCGCAGGACGATTACGAATACGCCATGCGTATCGTCCGTTTCCGTAGTCCGGCGTATGCCATTCCCATCAGCAGCCCGCTGTATTGGGATGTGGTGTATGGCGCGTTCCCGTCGTGGGACTGGAATGTGTACGATGACGGACTGTATGCGTATGTCTTCCCGACATATACCAATCCGCTTTGGTGGGATTGGCGCTGGAACTGGAGTATAGCCGGTCCCCGTTGGGGATACGGTTGGGGATGGTACTCGCCGTGGTATTATGGCGGTTGGTATTCTTCGTATTGGTATGGCGGTTACTGGGGCGGCTGGTATGCCGGCTATTGGGGACCGTGGCATCATCCGCATCCGTATTGGGGAGGCGGCGGATGGCACCGTCCGGGACATACTGATTACAGGTATACACGGTATGAAGGTTATTCCGGTTCGCGCCGGAGCCGTATGGTAAGTGGCACGCAATCTACAAGAGGACGTGTTGTCAATGGCTCCTCATCGGGAGCACGCCGGTATACGAGTGGCAGGGTAGTCCGTCCGGGGGCAGGAGGAGAAGGTGTATCTGTCCGTCCTTCGGGTCAGTCATCTGGAAACCGGAACGGTGTGGCGGGGAACGTACGTCCTTCGCGCGGCAATAACAGTTATGTGCGTCCCAGCAGTACGATAGACCGGAGCGGTTCATCTTATAACCGTCCGAGCAGTACGCGCCGTACATACAACCAGGTTTATAACCGTAATGTGAATAATTCGAGCAGGACCCGCAGCTATAATTCGAACCGTAGCAGTGTCTCAAGCGGCGGAAGCGGATTCAACCGGGGTTCAATGGGAGGCGGAAGCACGCGCACACGCAGTACAGGTGGAGGCGGTGGTTCACGTAGAAGATAAAATCAGTTAAACTACAGATATGAAAAAGATAAGCATGATAGCTTTACTGCTTGGCTGTATGTCGGCAGTGATGGCTCAAAACCAATATGATGTGGTCCGTTATATGGACGATGATTTAAACGGGACGGCTCGTTTTGTCGGCATGGGAGGTGCGATGAGCGCATTGGGTGCGGATATTTCGACCATTGGAACCAATCCTGCAGGCATCGGATTGTTTCGGGGAAATGATGTTGCGGTCTCGTTTGGCATGAACAATAATCAGGCAAAATCGGATATGGGTGGTTCGGTAGCCAATGAAAAATGTACGAAAGCTTCGTTCGACCAGGCAGGACTGGTGTGGAGCACGAAAATAGGTAACAAGACCGATATCCGTTATTTGAATTTTGCATTTAATTATCACAAGCGTGCTAACTTTAATCGCCAGTTCTCGACATCGGGACAATACGCCAATGGTGCTTCACTTACGTGGCAAATGGCGGATATGTTGCTGAACGCAGGTTATTATAATACGGAGGCGGATTTTGCAGAGTTATATGATGACGAAAATCCATATATTGACGAGTATTTTTACGGCACTCCCTATTTAGGGGCATTGGGCGCACGCACTCATTTGGTTTCTCCCATCCTTCAATCGTCTGATTCGGGTGCCCAGATAGTAGGTATGGAAGGCTGGAATGCTTCAAACAATCAATATTACAGCCGTGAGGAAGGAAGTGTCAACGAGTATGACATCAATATGGCTGTCAATGTGCAGGATCGTTATTATTTTGGCGTGACGTTGGGTATATATACCCTCGATTATAATCGTTATTCATCGTATGGTGAAACGTTGTCGGGTGATGCGGGTAATGGCGATTATACGTTGAACAACTTTTATAGTGCGGACGGTTCGGGCATCGATTTGAAATTGGGCGCAATAGTCCGTCCGTTTGCTTATTCGCCGTTCCGTATTGGTTTGGCTATTCATACCCCGATATGGTACTCGATAACCGAACGCTATACGGCCAATTTAACTACTAACCTGCCGGGGTTTGGCGAGATGAGGGAAAATCTGGTTGATTATCTTCGTCCCGAGTCTGTACGTGATTTTCGTCTGACTACTCCTTGGCGTTTCAATGTCAGTATGGGAACGGTAGTAGGGGGCATCATGGCGGGATGCGGAATACGAATATGCTAAATATTCTTCTGCCAAGTTGTCTGAAACGGACGGTAGTGAATACATTAACGGAACGGCGGCTGTAAATGAGGCGTTGAAAGGTGCTCATACGTTTCGTGTCGGTATGGAAACAAAAGTATCATCGGCATTCAGCGTGCGTGCCGGTTATAATTTCCGTTCGGCATTGATATACGATGATTCGTTCAAGAATATCGCAGGTACTGACGAGACGCGTACGAATCCGGAATATATGAATGCGAAGTCATTGCAGGCAGTAACGGTAGGTCTGGGTTATCGGGGTAAGCTGTTCTATGCCGATTTGGCTTATAAGTATGATTTTTATAAGGCAGATTTTTATGCCTTTGATTTGGAAGAAGAAGGCCTTTCCTGCCGTCAAAGTAAACAATGACCGTCATCAGCTGTTGTTTACGTTGGGTGTGCATTTTTAAGGAAGAGTATTTATGGAACTATACCATGGAAGCTATATGGCAATACCTTTCGCAAGTTCAACTTGCAGTTTTTAATCTATAAATGTCGCAAATATGTTTCATATCTTCCTCCCTGTTGATGATAGCCTGATAGATATCTTCATCAGTCAATCCGAAGAGTTCCGCAACCGCAATGACCAGTTCTTGCATGACGCCCCACATCCTTTCCGCAACGGACAGTTCCAAAGAATCCTTGGTTACGTCCTCAAAGAGCTTTCCCATGGTCTCGTAGGCTGCAAACCTCTTCACTAAGGAAAGGATGTTGTATTGCAAAGCCGTCAGGGATGTCGCCGCGATTTGCGAGGCGAAGTTTCCTACCTGGCATTTGCCCAGTCCCAACAGCCCCTTCGCTTCCTTGAACACGACTTCCAAAGACCACCTTTGGGCATAAATCCGGTACGCTTCAAGGAACTCAAGCCGTATGTCCGTGGTCATCAGTCCGTTCCATGCGCCCCGTTTGCTTCTCCTGACAAAGTACAGACGTACCTTGGTATCCGCAAAGGTCACGTCCGCCACGATGTAATAGCAACGCAGTCTCCTGCTGTACTTCCGCCTGCCTTGCCTGTCAAGGTGCCTGATCAAGGCCGGCGCGGTATAGGGCTTCCCGTCCAGACAGTATTTTGTCCTGCTGTTTTCCCCCACCTTGATCATGCCCAGGTAATCGCACTTGACGTGACGGGAGCGGATGAACCGGATGACATCCTTGCAGGCGAACCAGCTGTCTGCCAGCACATACCTGAACCTGACCCCTTTGCGGATGGCGCGTCCTATCATGGCAATCATCAGGTCGGTTTTCTTTGCCGTGTATTCATCGATACGCTCCTGCAAGGCGTCGCCGCTGTCACGTCCTTTGGTGAAACGTCTTGCGAGCTCTTCATCGGACATCCCGAACTTTCCATCCTTTCCTTTTTCACCCAGCAGTGCAAAATCCAGAAGCATTTGGGTTGTCCCGTCCGTGACGGCAAGGAACAAAGCCTTGAAACCGAGGATGCACCTGTGATGGACATGGGAAAACACCCTGCCGATGTTCTCCATGCGCCGTCCCGTCTTGGGATAGTCCGTGTCATCGACTATCAGGCAGACCGTGCCTTCCTTGCGCCCGGAACGGAGTCTGATCTTCGACCAAAGCTGGAGGGTGAGGTGATAGACGGACTTCCGCCAGTTTATCTTGGGATTACTCATGAAGCGGTAGAACACGTCTTTCTGGCATCCCAGTAAGCCGCTTAAGGAAGACCCGGTGAAACGATAAGGGTTACGGACCATGAAACACGGGTACAACAGCAAAGCCTGGAACACCTGCAACAACGGATACACATTGTTGCACTTGCTCTTCATGCCGAACAAGGTGGATTCATTCATTCTTAACCATTTGATAACGTCCAGTATGGAATACATCGCTTTATGCGCGTCATTTTTTCTAAAAAATGCGCTGATTTCTGAAAGAAAGTCTGTAACTTTGTGCAAGGGCATAGGGCTGAGTAATGTTTTGATTTGCAACTATAAAATTACTCATTTTCTGCGATATGTGGAAATCCCTGTGCCTCTTTTATATCCCAAGAAGAAGGTTATCTATTAACTTGCGAAACTTGAATAAGTATCATATATCCATCGGGAAATATGACAATGTGGCTAAAGCGGAAGACAATGTGCCGACACATTGGGATATAGGAAAAGTGATGCAACGGTTAGTGTTGAAAGTGTCGGAAGAATCTCATAAAGACATTATCAGTGCACTTATTGAGGTCTACAATTCGTGGATAGTTCCTAAGATAGATAATTATAACAGCTCGATGTATTACGAGAATACGAGTTATCAGTATGCATCGTATTGTGCGGGAAGGGCTTTATAGGATTAAATGAATTGAACACAGAGACACAAAGGCACAGAGGAAATATTTAAATTATAAAACTCTGTGCCTTTGTGTCTCTGTGTTTTTTAGTTATTCTTTTGCCGAGAACCGAATTACGCTGAATGAGTAAGGCGGTAGGGTGTAAGATAACTTGTCACTGGCTTCTAATGCCTTTTCTACCGGTTTGGCATTCTGGTCGTCAGGGTCTCCAGAGAGAACGGTTACTTTGGCTTGCTTGTCTTTGGCGTCTGCCGGAAGATTCAGTTGGGAGTTGACAGCTGCGGGAAGCAGATTAACTAACTTGATGATTAAATCTCCGGTTTGGCTGTCACGCACGATGGAAGAAGCGATTCGGCTGCGTACATCGTTCCGGTTGTTATCAATTTTACTTTCGGCAGGCAGGTAACGGTCGCCTGAGTTTTGACCATACAGCAATTGGGTATAATATCCTACCGAGGGTTTTACTTCTTTGTTGTTGAAGTAAATCAGGTCCGGGTTCCATTGCGTGTAGCCTTCTTTCGCCAATAGCGGTGCATACGAAGTCATCAACACCATGTCGCCGTTTCTTTCTACAGCAGTCAGATACAGGGCTTCTGCCAATGCGGTTTCAATATTATTGGGACGTCCGGGCAAGTGGGCAGCATATTCGCCTAAATAGACTTTCGATTTCGAGCGGTCGTATTTGTCGTAATAGTTCTGATTGTAGATAAACCAGCCCGGTGTATTGTAATAATGCTCGTCGACCATTGGCACGTTCAGGCGGTCTGCCAAGTTCCAGCCTTCTTCGTAATCTGTTCCTTCATAGAACGGGCCTACTGTGCCGATAACCGTAATTTCGGGATGATGTTTCTTAATGGCATCATAAATCAAGGTGAAACGTTCTTCGAAAACATCGGTTATCAGGTCTTCATTTCCTATTCCGATGTATTTCAGATTGAACGGTTTCGGGTGTCCCGATTCTGCACGCAGTTTAGCCCATTGGCTTTTCTTCGGGTCACCGTTGGCATAGTCAATCAAGTCGAGGATGTCTTGAATGTATGCGTCCATTTCTTCCATTGGAATACCTCCCTGTTGTCCTCCGCTCAGCAATTTGCCCGGAATGCATGCCGAGTTTTGGCAAGGCACACCTGCAGCGATTACCGGTAAAGGTTCGGCACCGATGTCTTCGCAGAACTGGAAGTATTCGAAATAGCCTATTCCCATGGTCTGATGGTATCCCCAAATGTTTTTCATGGGCTTGCGGGTTTCTAATGGACCTACCGTATTTTTCCAGCGATAGATGTTTTCCAATCCTTGTCCATGCGAAGCACAACCTCCGGGGAAACGTACAAAGCGCGGTCGGATGTCTGCAATGGCTTGTGCAAGGTCGGGACGGAGTCCGTTCTTATGCCCTTTGAAGGTATTTTGAGGGAAGAGTGAAACCATGTCCAAGTCGTATTCTCCTTCTGTCAATAGGCTTATGCCCAATGTGGCAGCATCGGCAGAGGCTTTTGCCTGTAGGGTTGTAGAAACTTTTTTCCAGTCTTTAGAAGATATGCTTACCGTTTTGTTGGCAAGTACAGAGCCGTCAGGACTGTATAGGCTGATTTTTGCCTTTCCGCTTTTCCCGGCTGTGCGGGCGAAGAATGAGAAATCGTATTTCTCGCCTTCCTTAATGACCATGCCGTCAAATCCGGTATTGCTCAGTTCCGCTCCGGCTTGGTTTACTTTCAAGGATAAGTAGTGCGAGTTGTTTGGATGAATGGGAGAGGAGGTTTGTATGCTCATTTCCGCTCCTTCGCCTTTCAAAGACCAGGCATAAGTAGGTCCCCATTCTTTTACCCGATGGTTTTCTCCTGCTACATATTCGAAGTCGCGGTTTTGTACCAGTTCGGCGTATAAGCCTCCGTCTGCTCCATAGTTGATGTCTTCGAAGAATACACCGATGAGTTTATCGCTGATGGCTTTTTCCTTTTCAGGTTGTACGGTCAGTTCTAAATTGACAGGTTTGAGGTCGGCAAAACGGGTCTTGTCTTGGTCGGTTTGCTCATTATACAACTGATTCCGGTATTCGCAACTTTCGGCAAACCGTTGCAGGCGTTCTACGTCATACCAAGCGACTTTTTGCAATGTACCTTCTTCGGGCGTGTTATTTATCTTGGCGGTCTGTTGCGGATATTTGCTCCACGCATCGGAGATATATTCCTTGTATTGGGCATCAGTAAAGTAGCTTTGTCTTTTCCAGTTCAGCAGGTCATCCGAAGCGGCATGCGCGAATTCTTTTCCATTGCCATTCAGTTGCCAAATGCAATGCCATACGCCTTGTGCGTCGCGGTACAGTTCGGGTTTTATCATCCGTTTTTCTTTTCCCCACGCTCCGTAATCACATTTGACGTATCCGTGTCCGTTCCCGATGCTGAACCATTCTTCTCCGTCTCTGCTCCAGGCGAATTTCAGTCCGCTTCGCCCTTCGTCCGGTGTAGTGGCATACGAGAACAGGTAAATCGAGTCGGGTTGGCTTAGTCCTACTTGTGCGGATGCCTGTACAGGCACAAGTCCCATGCAGGCACAATATGCTGCAAGCTGTATAAAATGTTTCATGTTTCAGATTCTTATTTGGTTAATGTCACGCGTTTGATGGTTCCGTCTTCATTGAACTCAAGCCGGTCGATGCAGACTTCGCGGTGTACGCCCGGACCTTTGTCTTTATCCAGATAATTCTTGTTGATGCGGTGGTAGACGATGTACCATTCATCGGTGCCGGGTTTGCGTATGACTGAGTTATGTGCCGGTCCGTAGATTTCTTTAGCCGGGTCTTGAATGGTTACGATAGGGTCTTTGGCTACCTTTATCGGACCGAGAGGCGAATCGGATGTGCCGTATGCCACATGATAGTTGGGCGAGCCGGTATCGTCTACCGACCATAAGAAGTAATAGGTACCTTTCCGGTAGAATACATACGGGGCTTCGCGGTAGGCATAGTCTTTCAGGCTTCCGCCTTTGGGAGTCAACACCTTGATGGTTTCTTTCTTTACCGATACCATATCGCTGTTCAGTTCGGCTCCTGCCATGTAACCGTTTCCCCAATATATATAAGGAGTGCCTGTCATGGGGTCGGTAAATACATCCACATCAATTTGCTGCCCGTGTCCGGCAGGAGAATCGGTGATGATGGGTTGTCCCATGTCCTTAAACGGACCTGTGGGCGAGTCGGCTACGGCTACACCGATTTGTTTGCGCGAATTGTCGTTCGGGTTGCCGCTATAATAGAAGAAGTATTTGTATTTTCCGTCTATCAGTTTTTCTTCAATGGCGGGTGCCCATGCATTGCCGTTTGCCCAAGGAACTTGTGGAGAGCGCAGGTCGAGGATTACGCCTTCGTAAGTCCAGTCTTTCAGGTCGGGAGAAGAGAATGCCGTGAAATACCAGCCTCCCCAGCCGGGCTGACCGTCGGTAGTGGAATAAATGTAATATTTATCGGTTTTCTTTGAATAAAGTATTTCCGGGTCGGCATGAAAACCGGGCAATACCGGATTCTGAGGCAATTCGCCCAGTTCCTCCGGCTTTCCCCATTTATCTGTAATGCGTTTCAGTTCAGCACGGGTAATGGGGATAACGGTTCCGTGGCGCGGATGGAAATCCATACTGACGGCATGGTCAATAACCTTGAAATGTTCCAGGTCGCTTGTCTCGGTAAACTGATAGGCACCTTTTATATATACGTCATACATCAGGATGTATTTGTCCTGTCCTATCAGTTTGAATGTGCCTGCACCTTCTACCGCTTCCTTGGTCTGTTGCTTGTAGTCGGGGCTTTCTTTCCATTCTCCTGAAGTGAGCGAGCGGGTAGTGGCTGTTTTGATGCCGTTTCCATGTCCTTCTGTTTTATAGAACAGATGGTACACTCCGTCTTTATAAACAATATCCCCGTCAATGCACGATTTCTTGTCGGCAGGTATAAATAAAGGTTTAGGTTCACCGGTCAGGTCGGTGAAGTCCTCGTTGGCGTATGCGTAATAAATAACGTCCGGTCCGCCTTCGTATTGCATGGACCAGTAAATCATGTATTTGCCTGCTTCTTTATCGAAGATGGTCTGAGGCGCCCATACACGTTTCAGTTTTTCTTGTCCTTTATAACGTTTCTGCATGTTGATGATGGAGTGCGACCAGTTGACAAGGTCGGTAGATTTCAGCATCACCAGGGCGCGGTTCGAATCCCATCCGTTATCCGATACCATATCGGTCACGACCATGTAGAAAGTCTTTCCGTCTTCACACCGCAGGATATGCGGGTCGCGTACGCCTCCGGTCGAACTGATGACTTTCGAGTCGAGCACCGGCTTGTTGCCGTTCAGTGCATAAAAAGAATACCCGTCCATACTGACGGCAAAACGTACCGCTTCTTCACTGATGTGGTTTCCGGTGAAATACGTGAAGAGATAGCCTACATAGTCTTTTTCTTCTGTTTGGGATGCCTGTACTGTAGACATTCCTCCCAGAATCAGTGTGATTAGAGTCAGGATAGTTGTTTTGCAATTCATGGTTTATTCGTTTTTTTGATTAGATTCGTTAATAGCTAAACAAAGATAAAAGATTATCCGTTACGGTGTATGCTTTTTCGGCTTTTTGATTGGTTTGTCATGCCAAATTGACCGATTTGTTCCTATTGGGACGAATCTTTTTTCATTATCTTTGCGAACGAGAGAGGCTACGGCTCTATTGAAACTTATTTGTTAACTTAAAAAAAGAAATGTATGAATAAATGGTCAACCATTGGCGTGTCGCTTCTGCTTTCGTTTGGGGCGATGGCTGGCTTCCAGTCGTGTTCGCCAAAAGCTGAGAGTGGAACATTCGAAGCAGGAAAGGGGACTTTCTTGCTCAACGGAGAGCCTTTTGTGGTAAAGGCAGCCGAATTGCATTACCCGCGTATTCCGCGTGCCTATTGGGAGCATCGCATCAAGCAATGTAAGGCTTTGGGCATGAACACGATTTGCCTGTATGTTTTCTGGAATTTCCATGAAGAGAAGCCGGGAGAGTTCGACTTTACCGGGCAAAAGGACTTGGCTGAGTTCTGCCGTCTGTGCCAGAAGAATGATATGTATGTTATCCTTCGTCCCGGTCCGTATGTATGTGCCGAGTGGGAAATGGGCGGTCTGCCCTGGTGGCTTTTAAAGAAAAAAGACATCCGTTTGCGTGAGGACGACCCGTATTTCCTGGAACGTGTGGCTATCTTCGAGAAGGAAGTTGCCAATCAGGTGGCTGGATTGACCATACAGAAGGGCGGTCCTATTATTATGGTGCAGGTAGAGAATGAATACGGTTCGTATGGCGAAAGCAAGGAATATGTAGCCAAGATACGCGACATCGTGCGTGAGAACTTCGGCGATGTGACTCTCTTCCAATGCGACTGGGCGTCTAATTTCCAATTGAATGCGTTGGATGACCTTGTATGGACCATGAACTTCGGTACAGGCGCGAATATTGACGAGCAATTCGCTCCATTGAAAGAAGTGCGTCCGGATAGCCCCTTGATGTGTAGCGAGTTCTGGAGCGGATGGTTCGATAAATGGGGAGCTAATCACGAGACCCGTGCGGCAGATGATATGATTGCCGGCATTGATGAAATGCTTTCAAAGGGTATTTCGTTCAGCCTTTACATGACTCACGGCGGTACCAACTGGGGACACTGGGCTGGAGCGAACTCGCCGGGATTTGCACCGGATGTGACTTCGTATGATTATGATGCGCCTATCAGCGAATCGGGAAAGATTACGCCGAAATACGAGAAATTGCGTGAGACCTTGGCGAAATATATGGACGGAAAGAAGCAGGCTAAAGTGCCTGATGATATCCCGACTATCTCCGTACCGGCTTTCGAGTTTACCGAAGTGGCTCCGCTGTTCGCTAATCTGCCCGAACCGAAGAGCGATGATACCATTCGCACGATGGAAGAGTACGATCAGGGATTCGGAAGCATTCTTTACCGCACAACTTTGCCAAAGATTGACCGTTCGGCTACACTTACCGTAACCGAAGCTCACGATTATGCACAAATCTTTATCGACGGGAAATATATCGGCAAGCTGGACCGCCGGAACGGGGAAAAGCAACTGGATATTCCGGCATGTGCCGAAGGTGCGCAATTGGATATCTTGGTGGAAGCCATGGGACGTATCAATTTCGGACGGGCTATCAAAGACTTTAAAGGAATTACCGAAAAGGTCGAATTGAAGAACGGAGGACGTACTACCGAATTGAAAGGCTGGAAGGTTTATAACCTGGAAGACCGTTACGAAGGGTATAAAGGTTTGAAGTTTGAACCGCTGAAATCGGTAAAAGATGCGCAAGGCTACCAGCGTGTGCCGGGTTGCTACCGGGCTACATTCCACGTAGAGAAGCCGGGCGATACGTTCTTGAACTTTGAAACATGGGGCAAAGGCTTGGTTTATGTAAACGGATATGGCATCGGACGTATTTGGGAAATCGGTCCTCAGCAGACGCTTTACATGCCGGGTTGCTGGCTGAAGGAAGGCGAAAACGAAATTCTTGTATTCGATATCGTAGGTCCGAAAGAAGCCCGTACGGAAGGATTGGAAGAACCGATTCTGAACCAATTGCTGGTGAATAAGCCGTTGACGCATCGCAACGAAGGTGAAGAGCTCCGGCTTGCGGGAGAAACCCCGGTATTGAGCGGAAGCTTCAAAGCGGGCAACGGATGGCAGGAAATGAAATTCGGCAAGCCGGTTTCGGGACGTTATGTCTGCATAGAAGCCTTGAATGCGCAAGACGGAAAAGACTTGGCATGTATTGCCGAAATGTATCTGCTTGATGAAAACGGAGAACGTCTTTCGCGTGAACCGTGGATTGTAAAATATGCGGATAGCGAAGATGTATCGCAAGTAAACCGTTCGGCGGATAAGATTTTCGATTTGCAGGAGTCTACTTACTGGAGTACCGAAACCGGTTCGGCTTATCCTCATACGTTCGTAATTGATTTGGGAGCGAAGCATACCCTGACTGCAATCCAATATCTGCCCCGCATGGAAAGCAATGTGCCCGGCGGCATCAAGGACTTTAAAGTCTATGTAAAGGAAGGAAATTTCAATTATTGATTTTTGTTTTGCCAAATGATGTGGCTATATGCGGGCGAAAACGCGTATAGCCACATCGGCAAACACAACCGCTTTCATCAGCAAACGTAACAGGCTGCATCGGATGATGCAGCCTGTCGCGTTTTTATCCGTTAAAGGACAAGCCTGTTGGACCGGTAAAATGTATCTGAATCTTACAGTTTATTCAGAATGCGGTCCATTACCCAGTTGGTGGGAGTGGCACTCACGCCATCGCAGGTACAGATGGCTTTCCCTTGCAAGTGCTCCACTACAGCTTTGATTAGCGGGAGCTGTACGTAAGGCGGATTTTGAGGCAATATCTCTTCCCGTCCGCGCTCGGTATGCAGCCCGATAGGTTCGTAGGTGAAGACCGAGAAACAAATCATGCCCTTGTCTCCGATGATTTCGATGCGGTCTTCTTTGGCAGACTCGTGTGCCACAAAGCACCATGAACCCGAACCGGGCAATCCGGATTCAAATTTGAAGCAGGCGCTGATGGTGTCTTCTGCCTGATACAATCCGCCCCGGTTGCTCTTGTAGCCTTCGGCTTCCAGGATACATCCGAACATTTCCTGCAACAAATCCAGCTGGTGAGGAGCCAGGTCGTAGAAATAACCTCCTCCTGCAATGTCGGGCTGTACCCGCCAAGGCAGGTTGGTGCTGTTATAGTCCAGGTTACGCGGAGGTTGTGCGAAACGGATTTGAACATTGATGACATTGCCGATTTCGCCTTCTTCTACCAATTGGCGCACTTTTTGGAAATAAGGCAAATAGCGCCGGTAATATGCCACAAAGCAAGGCACGCCGGTCTCTTGTGAGATACGGTTGATGCGGGCACAGTCTTCGTACGTGGCAGCCATTGGCTTTTCGATATAGACAGGCTTTCCTGCTTTCATCGCCATAATGGCGAATGTGGCGTGTGAAGAAGGCGGTGTAGCGATATAAATGGCGTTTACGTCTTCATCCCCAATCAGTTCTTGCGCATCGGTATACCAGCGCGGGATATTGTGCCGGCGGGCGTACGACTTCACTTTTTCCTCGTCACGGCTCATGACGGCAACTACTTTCGAGCCTTCTATCATGTTGAAGGCGGGGCCGCTTTTCTTTTCGGTTACTTCTCCGCAGCCGATAAAGCCCCAGTTAACAGTGTCTAATTGTATCATATTATAAGGTATATGTCAGTTAAAATATTTTTGTTGCAGTTGGCGGTAAGCTTCAGTCTTGCTGAATTGGTCCAGCCAAAGGTTGAGGCTGTCGAGCAGGGCAGGAGCGTGTTTGTTTACGCCCCATGCATAAAATTGTGTGAAGCTTATGGCTGTGTTGATGTCGAGGTTGGGGAAGCGTGGCAACAACTGGCTGGCTATATTTTCATCGCATACGGCATAGTCGATGTCTTTTGCCGCTACCATGGCAAGCAATTGCTCGGGACCGTATTGGGCTACGTCTTCAATATAAATGGTATCGGCTATTTCATTCATCAGGTTGTGAATCCGGAGTAAGGCAGGGGAGCCTTTGATGACATGCAGCCTTTTGTGTGCCAAGTCCAGTTGGCTTTTAATGTATGTGCTGTCTTTTTCCCCTTCTTGCTTGCGTTGTACCAATACTTGCTTGCTTAACGTCAAAGGGCGGGTAAAAAGCAAGGTGTCTTTTGATTGGGTCGTGACAACGGTGCCTGTAGCCAGAATGTCGTATTTCCCTTCGATTACTCCTTTTAGCCGTTGCTCGAAGCTCATTTCGGGAGTTATCTCTAACCTGAGTTTTTGGGCAGAGGCAAAAGCGTGCAGTAGTTCGTAATCAAACCCTTGCAGGGTATCATTGGTTACATGATAACTGATGGTGTTGTATTCTGTAACGGCACGCAATACGCCTGATTCGATGATTTCGGCATAGTTGCGTGGCCGGTAGGACGGTTTTTCTTCTTTTTGTGTATTGAATGCGATAATGCCTATAATAACGGCAAATGCTGCCATTCCATACTTGACCATTTTTTTTCGCATAAGCTAAAGATTAATCAAAGAAGTTCCATGAAATGCCGATTTTAAACAAACGCGGATTCAATGGATAATGGGGAGCAAGGAAATAGCTGTGTGCTCCTCGTCCTTGAATCAGGTTATACATCATCAGGAAGATACGGGTACGTTTCAGGTGCAGGTTGATGTATCCGTTTACCAGCGGATAGCTCCCGACTTTATATCGTGTCTCTTTGTTTTGCAGATAGAATTGTCCGATAGCCGGTGCGTAATCGGGTGCATAATATTCGGTAAAATAACGGACATCAGCACCCATTTCCACTTTCAGTACCTTTTTCGCCAGTCCGAAACTGAGGTAGAGGTTGTGGTAGAGTGTAAGTTTGGGGAGCGGCAGGATATCCTGGTTGCTGGAGGTCTGGTAAGTCACTTCATTGTCAAGGTGTAGAACGCCGAGTTTAAAGTCTTGGCGGAGCGAAGCACTGAACACCTGAATGCTTCCTGAATGTTGGGCTACGCCTACATTGTTCAGGAAAGAAGTGGACGTTTCCGAACTTTCATCTCCGCTTTGGGCTACCGATGTATTATCTAAATAGGTATAGTTTGTGATGTTTTCCACTCCTGCCTTCAATTGGGTGCGCCAGCGGTCAATGCTCAGTTTGCCTTCGATGCGGGTTCTCATCATTTTAGACAAATCGTTGTTGTCCCACCAGTAATGCTTCGAATGGAAATGGCGGTAATAAAAGGTCGGGTTCTGGTTTTTAATGAATGCGTTTGCCTCCAGGCGTACGGTGTCGTTAAAGAGGCGGAAGTTCATGTTTCCGTTTCCTTCTACCGAGAATGCTCCGGCGTCTTCGCCTATCAGGGCGAATTCTCCCGTTACGTTGTAATGGAACATCTTTCCTTGTTCTTTAATCAATTGTCCTCCTACCGAAATGACATTTTCAGTGTATTTGGTCGGAATGCGTTGCCCGGGTGTGCCTGTAATGGTATCGGTCATCGTAAACTGCCTGAGCTCATGGCTGATGAAAGCCGTCAGCCCGGCTTTTGCCCATTTATTGAATCCTTCACGGAGTGAGATGCCGAACATGTTTTTTACCGCAAGGTAATCGGTCTTGTCCCGTTCCACGTCTGGCAAGAAGTTGTTCAGGAAATATTCTTGATTCTGCTCTTCGTTTTGCGAGATGTACTTGCGTTTCGCTATATCTACTTTCAGCGTGTGCATAAAGCTGGTGACTGGCACAAAGACTTGTGTCACGAGGGTGTCGTTCTCGTTCGGATTGTCACGGTAGAACCCGAGATTGTAACGGTGTGTCAGAAAGGCATGATATCCTGTATTATGGTTCCAAATATCAGTCAGGTTGGTAGGAATTTCACTATTGGCGTAGGTTCTTCCGCCTTCTGCCATATCAATAGGCGCACTGACATAGCGGTCATCGGTAATACCCCCGTTTTCAGCCACTTTCAGGTTGTCATTGATAAAGCTGAAGTGCATGTTGTATTTGTCGCCTAAATAATAGGCGAAAAGATTTCCGTTGAATAGCGCGGTGGATTGGTGTGCATATTTCCCTCGTCCGTACACGTAGTCAATATTGAAGCCGAATCCAAGCCGTTTATTGGCATTTACGGCAAAATAGGCTTTGAACCGTTCTTCTCCGTCGCGGCTGCTTCCTTGTTTATAGTAAGTCAGGTTGACGAAAGGGGATTTGGTATTGGTATAGGTTACGTCTTGTGGCTGCAGGACAGTGTAGTCGTATGGGTCGAAAAAGAAAAATTGGCTGGCGTCTTTCCGGTCGAAGTACACATGTGCGATACGTGGGGCACCCAGGTTTCCCAAATAGGTATAATGCCCGTACGGGCCTCCTGTATCGTTTGTGTTCTGAAAGCCATGCTGTAGTGTATCAACCGGCACTTCGGTGCGGTTGCCGAAGCGGGCGTCAATTTTCCACGAGGTCAGTCCTATCGGAATCGTGCTGGCGTCGTTGACAGCTGTTGTGTCTATCGGATTGCCATTGCGGTCGAATCCGTCTCTGTCTGTTCCTGAAGCAGAACTGCCGAATTGGTTCGATAAGGTGTTTTGTGCGGATATCGTTCCGCATATCAATGCTATGATTGCTGTAATAAGTATCTTCTTCATAATGGAGGCAAAGATACAAAAGAAAAACGAAATGCAAGATAAGTTGTGTATGGAGTTTATATTTATTAAAGGAGTGACGACGCAAAGCCACATCGTCACTCCTTTACTCTTGGAGAGTCACTTCACTTCCTTGATGATATCCATACCGATGTGGATAGCTTCTTCGTTCATCGGAATCAATTTGTGATGGCGTTCTGGCAAGGTCTTGTAAAGGGCTTTCACGACACTTTCTATCGAGACTACCGGACGGAGTTTCAATAAGCCTCCTAAAACAATCATATTGAATGTCTTTGCCATTTTGCGTTCGTTCGCTTCGTCCATGGCATCAATGCGGTAGACATGAATGTCTTTCCGTGTAGGAGGATTGATAATGCCGTATCCGTCATAAATCAGGATGCCGCCCGGTTTCACTTTGTCTTCAAATTTAGCCAAAGAAGGTTGGTTTAAGATAATTGCCGTATCGTATTTGCTCAGAATCGGCGATGAAATCCGTTCGTCACTAATGATGACAGTTACGTTTGCGGTGCCTCCACGTTGTTCAGGACCATAGGCAGGCATCCATGTAACTTCCTTGCCTTCCATCAGTCCGGAATAGGCAAGGATTTTCCCCATCGACAAAACGCCTTGTCCGCCAAATCCTGCTATGATGATTTCTTCTTTCATGTTGTTTTAAGTTTTTGAGTTCATGACTTAAATAGTCGTATCTTTCAAATCTCCCAGCGGATAGAATGGGAACATGTTTTCTTCCATCCATTTGTTGGCAGCTTCCGGAGACATCTTCCAGCCCGAATTGCAGGTTGAAACGATTTCTACCAAACTCGAACCTTTGTGTTGCATCGAGTTTTCGAATGCTTTACGGATGGCTTTCTTGGCTTTACGGATGGCTGCCACGTTTTGCACCGATTGGCGGGTCACGTAGCAGGTGCCTTGAAGCGTAGCGGCTATTTCGGTCATCTTCAACGGGTAACCGTGAATTTCCGGATTGCGTCCGTAAGGGCAAGTGGCTGTTTTCATGCCGATTAGGGTTGTGGGAGCCATTTGGCCGCCTGTCATGCCGTAAATGGCATTGTTGATAAAGATAATGGTGATATTGTCGCCACGGTTCAGGGCATGGATGCTTTCGGCTGTACCGATACATGCCAAATCTCCGTCACCCTGGTACGTGAATACCAGACGGTCGGGCCATAGGCGTTTGATGGCTCCCGCCAAAGCGGGTGCGCGTCCGTGGGCAGCTTCCAGGCAATCTATGTCCAAATAATTATACATAAATACCGCGCAGCCTACCGGACTGATGCCGATGGCTTTTTCGGTCATTCCCATTTCTTCGATAACTTCTGCTATCAATTTGTGCACTACTCCGTGACTGCATCCCGGGCAATAGTGCATCGGGTTGTCGTTCAGCAATGTAGGTTTCTTATAAACCAGGTTTTCGGGTTTTACTATATCTTCTTTCGTCATAATTTATCCTCCTTGTCGGTTAGCGTAGTAAAAAACGGAGCATATACTCAATCATTTTGATGAAAATAGAGCCTCCGCATACGTAGAAGAAGAGTGTCTTGTCATCGGTCTGTGTGAAATAGAGGATAACAGAGGCAAGTGCTCCTATCATAAAAATGACATTCAGTATGGTTCTGATTCGGTCTATATTGTTCATGGCCTGTTCTTGTTTTAACGGATGACTTTAGATTTCAACGCATCAACCACTTCATCCGGGTCGGGCACAATGCCTCCCAAACGTCCGAAATGTTCTACCGGAATGCTGCATTCTACCGCCAGTTTGACGTCTTCAATCATCTGTCCGCTATTTAATTCGACAACAAGGATGCCTTTTACGTTTTTAGCCCGTTCTGCCAAGGCTTTGCTTGGGAAGGGCCATAAGGTGATGGGGCGGAACAGGCCGATTTTAATGCCTTCTTCGCGTGCATGTTCCATTGATTTCTGTGCGATGCGGGCACATGAGCCGAAGGCTACTATCAGGTATTCGGCATCTTCGCAATTGATTTCTTCATAGCGTGTCTCGTTTGCTTCGATTTCCGCATATTTGGCTTGCAGGTGCAGGTTGCGCTGTTCCATTACCGCCGGGTCAAGTTCGAGGGAGGTGATGACGTTCGACCTGCGTCCCTTGCGTCCTGTAGCCGCCCAAGGGCATTGGGCAATGATTTCTTCTTCCGTGCGGCGCGGACGGGGTTCGGGCAATACGACTTTTTCCATCATCTGGCCGATAACACCGTCGGCAAGGATCATTGCCGGGTTGCGGTATTTGAAAGCCAGTTCGAATGCCAAGTCCACGAAGTCTGCCATTTCCTGTACCGATGCCGGTGCCAATGCGATAACATGGTAATCGCCATGCCCTCCTCCTTTCGTTGTCTGGAAATAATCGGCCTGGCTGGGCTGGATGGTTCCCAGTCCGGGACCTCCGCGCATCACGTTTACCACCAGGCAGGGGAGTTCGGCTCCTGCGATGTAAGAGATGCCTTCCTGTTTCAGGCTGACGCCCGGGCTGGATGACGAGGTCATCACCATTTTTCCTGTGCCGGCGCCTCCGTATACCATATTAATAGCTGCCACTTCGCTTTCTGCCTGCAGGACCACCATGCCGGTTGTCTCCCACGGTTTCAGTTCGGCAAGAGTTTCCAATACTTCTGATTGGGGAGTGATAGGATAGCCGAAGTAACCGTCTACGCCGAACCGGATGGCGGCGTGGGCAATGGCTTCGTTTCCTTTCATTAAGACTACTTCTTCTGCCATATCTTTTTTGAATTTTAGTTTTTAAGTTTCTAAGTCCTTAAGAACTTACGCTTCTTTCGCTCTGTATACAGTCAGACATGCGTCCGGACATACGATGGCGCACGAAGAACATCCGTTGCAGGTGTCTTCTACAATCTGCTGTACATAATTATATCCTTTTTGATTAACTTTAGAGGTGAGTGACAAAACGTGCAACGGACACGCTACAACACATAGGTTGCAGCCTTTGCAGCGTTCTGTATTCACGACAACTACACCTTTCATTTTAGCCATAGTAAACCTTATCTTTAATTTATTGATTAAACATATCTTTGTTATAGAAATTAAGAATGTCTATCACCATGTTCCGCGCTTCGGATGCCGGACTGTCCGGATTGATGTCTATGGCTTCCTGATAATTGTTCAGGGCACCCTGCCAGTCTCCTTGCTTGCGGAATGCGTTTCCCAGTAAGTAATAGATGTCATCGGCATCCTCGGGCTGCTGGTTCAAAAGCTGGTTTAACCGGCTGACGGCTATGTCAACATTGCCTTCATCTATCCAGTCTTTTATCTCTTTCAGTCTTTCGGTCATGGTTACGGAATCATTTGTATTGTCGGCAAAGATAGGTTTTATTTTCTATCAAATTGTCTTTTCGCCCGAATATTTCGTATTCTTTCCTGAAAAAAACGTTACTTTCTTGGTATTTGGTTGGCAAATGTGCTTGAAAAGTCTAACTTTGCAACTGCTGAAACTAACTTATTTACATAGACAATGAATAAAATTATTTCTAAAGAACATTTTTCGGAGAAGGTATTCAAGCTGGTGGTAGAAGCCCCCTTGATTGCCAAATCCCGTAAAGCAGGGCATTTCGTGATTGTACGTGTCGGCGAAAAAGGCGAACGTATGCCCTTGACCATTGCCGGTGCCGACCCGGTGAAAGGTACCATTACGCTGGTCGTACAGGAAGTGGGCTTGTCGTCCACCCGTTTGTGTGAGTTGAATGAAGGCGACTATATTACCGATGTAGTGGGGCCGTTGGGGAAGGCTACGCATATCGAGAACTTCGGTACGGTGGTTTGTGCCGGGGGGAGGTGTCGGCGTGGCTCCGATGTTGCCTATCGTCCAGGCTTTGAAAGCTGCGGGCAACCGGGTGATAACCGTACTTGCCGGGCGTACCAAGGAACTGATTATCCTGGAAAAGGAGATGCGCGAAAGCTCGGACGAGGTGATTATCATGACCGATGACGGCTCGTACGGAAAGAAAGGGCTGGTGACCGAAGGCGTCGAAGAAGTCATTAAGCGCGAGAAGGTGGACAAGTGTTTTGCCATCGGACCGGCGGTGATGATGAAATTCGTCTGCCTGCTCACCAAGAAATACGATATTCCCACCGATGTGTCGCTTAATACCATTATGGTCGACGGGACGGGTATGTGTGGCGCCTGCCGTATTACCGTAGGAGGGAAGACCCGGTTCGTATGTGTGGACGGGCCGGAGTTCGACGGGCATCAGGTAGACTTCGATGAAATGTTGAAGCGTATGGGGGCTTTCCGCGATATCGAACGCGAGGAAATCCATAAGCTTGACCCGGTAGACCCTGATGCATGCGAGGCGGTCAAGGCGTTGGATGACCGTAGCGCTCCGTGGCGTGAGGCATTGCGCAAGTCGATGAAACCGAAGGAACGTACGGCTATCCCCCGCGTTAGGATGAACGAATTAGACCCCGAATACCGTTCGCACCGCCGGAAAGAGGAAGTCAACCTCGGCTTGAATGAAGAACAGGCATTGACCGAAGCCAAACGCTGTCTGGATTGTGCCAATCCGTCGTGTATGGAAGGCTGCCCTGTAGGCATCAACATTCCGGGCTTCATTAAGAACATTGAGCGGGGCGAGTTCCTCGAAGCGGCACGGGTGTTGAAGCAGACCAGCGCGCTCCCGGCTGTATGCGGGCGTGTGTGTCCGCAAGAGAAGCAATGCGAATCGAAGTGCATTCACCTGAAAATGGGTCACGAAGCCGTGGCTATCGGTTATCTGGAACGCTTTGCGGCTGATTACGAACGGGATAGCGGAAACATTTCCGTGCCGGAGATAGCCGAAAAGAACGGTATCAAGGTAGCGGTAGTAGGTTCGGGTCCTGCCGGATTGTCGTTTGCGGGCGATATGGCTAAATTGGGTTATGAGGTGACGGTATTCGAGGCATTGCACGAAATTGGAGGCGTATTGAAATACGGTATTCCCGAATTCCGTTTGCCCAACAAGATTGTGGATGTCGAGATTGACAATTTGGCGAAGATGGGCGTAACGTTCGTGAAAGACTGCATCGTGGGCAAGACCATTTCGGTGGAAGACCTGCAGGCAGAGGGATATAAAGGTATCTTCGTGGCTTCGGGAGCGGGACTTCCCAACTTCATGAACATCCCCGGAGAAAACTCTATCAACATCATGTCTTCCAACGAATACCTCACCCGTGTCAACCTGATGGATGCGGCAAGCGAGGATTCGGATACGCCGGTTACGTTTGGCAAGCGTGTCGTAGTGGTAGGAGGCGGAAATACGGCAATGGATTCCGTGCGCACCGCACGCCGCTTGGGAGCCGAACGTGCCATTATCGTCTACCGCCGTTCGGAAGCCGAGATGCCTGCCCGTATCGAGGAAGTGAAACACGCCAAGGAGGAAGGTGTGGAATTCATGACCCTTCACAATCCGATAGAATACATTGCCGACGAGCAAGGCCGCGTAAAGCAGGTGGTGCTTCAGAAAATGGAGTTGGGCGAGCCTGACGCTTCGGGACGCCGCAGCCCTGTGCCTATCCCCGGCGCGACCGTTACGCTGGATATCGATATGGCGATTGTCAGTGTAGGCGTATCGCCTAATCCGATTGTGCCCAACTCGATTCCGGGCTTGGAATTAGGACGTAAAGGCACGATTGCGGTAAATGAAAACATGCAGTCGTCTATCGCCACTATCTATGCCGGAGGCGACATCGTGCGCGGAGGTGCTACGGTTATCCTCGCCATGGGAGACGGACGCCGTGCCGCCGCGGCTATGGACAAGCAATTACGCGGATAGTGATTGGATAATTGAACGCAGAGACGCAAAAACAATGTAGGGGCGTATCGCATACGCCCTGAAAACATTCGCATATATAAGTGGTTGCATTCGGGCGTATGCGATACGCCCCTACAACTAATTGGGATATAAATTAAACTCTGTGCCTCTGTGTCTCTGTGTTCGATTATTTTTTTGTACACAAAAATAAAGATTTGATGAATAAAGACGAGCGAGTGCAATCTACCTTGCGGAAACTGCCTTCGTGGCAAGTGTCGTTGATACCTTTTGGGGTGCTGACCCTTTCGTTAGTGGTTATAATCAAGATATTTGGGGCAGACGCGCTTTTGGGCGGAAGCCAAGTGTGTTTGTTGCTGGCATCGGCGGTCACGGCGGCAATCTCCATGTTTGTCTACAAAGCCTCGTGGAACAGGCTGGAGACTTGCATCTTAGATAACATCCGTGCCGTAGGTTCGGCTATCCTTATCCTGTTCCTTATCGGTGCGATAGCCGGCACGTGGATGGTGGGCGGCATTGTGCCTGCCTTGATTTGTTACGGGCTGGAAATCATTTATCCGGCGGTATTCCTTGCGGCGGCTTGCGTGATATGCGCCTTGGTGTCGTTGATGACCGGAAGCTCGTGGACGACCATCGCGACCATCGGCGTTGCCTTGATAGGGATAGGCATTGCCCAAGGTTTCGACCCCGGCTGGACGGCTGGCGCAATCGTGTCGGGCGCTTATTTTGGCGATAAGGTTTCCCCCTTGTCCGATACCACGGTGTTGGCTTCTTCCTCTTCGGGCACCCCGCTTTTCACCCACATCCGGTATATGATGATTACTACGGTGCCTTCGCTCACCATTGCCCTGATTGTTTTCCTTGTGGCGAGCCTGATGCATCCGTCTGAAGAAGCGTCGCAAACCGATGGATTTGCCGCGGCATTGAAAAGCACTTTTCATATCACCCCTTGGTTGTTGGTTGTTCCGGTGCTTACGGGCGTGTTGATAGTCAAGAAAGTGCCTGCCGTGCTTACGCTTTTCTGTGCGGCTGTAATGGCGGCTATCGTTGCCCTTATCTTCCAGCCCCAGGCGGTATGGGCGGTGGCGAATCCCGGCTTGCCTGCTTCGGCATACGCCGGGCTTTCGTTTTGGGATGCCTGCAAGGGGATAACCGTGACGTTCTACGGCTCTACCGCCATTCAGACCGGCAATGCGGCGATAGATTCCTTGATTTCCACGCGAGGCATGACGGGAATGCTCAATACGGTGTTCCTGATTATCTGTTCGGTGACGTTCGGAGGCGTATTGGCAGGAAGCGGTATGTTGCGGAGCCTGACCCAACTGTTCGCGCGCTTAGCTCACCGGGCGGTTACGCTGGTAGGAGCTACGGTAGGGACCGGAGTAATGTGTAATGTCGTTACGGGCGACCAGTACATCTCCATTTTGCTGACCAGCAGCCTGTATAAGAAATTGTATGAGCGGAAGGGATACGAAAACCGTCTGTTGAGCCGTGCGGTAGAAGATTCGGCTACGGTCACTTCGGTACTCATCCCGTGGAACTCGTGCGGCATGACACAAGCCACGGTCTTGAAGGTGCCGACGCTGGAGTACCTTCCTTATTGCTTTTTCAATATCTTGTCCCCGTTTATGTCGGTTCTTATTGCCGCGATAGGCTATAAGATTTTCCGGAAGAAGACGGAGGAATGAAGAATGAAGAAACAACGTCCGGCATAAGCCAGTTCCATGCAGGCGGAGTGATTCTTCATTCTTTTGTCACGCTGGATTTGTAATCCAGCGTAATCCATGTGTGGATTTGTAATCCGCATCATCAGCCAACGGTGCTTGTTTTGCATGAGCGTCATGCCGTTCGCCTTTTCCGAGGGCTTGGCAGACGCAAATGGCTTGGTTTTGACATAAGACGGATGCCGCTGATTATGGGCTTATAAGTCCAATGCCTTATAAAATTCTGTAACCGCTTCGATTCCTTTTCGGAAGATGTCGAGGCGGAAGTTCTCGTTGGGCGAATGGATGGCATCGCTCTCCAGCCCGAAGCCCATCAGGATGGTTTTGATGCCGAGAATCTGCTCGAAATCGCTGATGATGGGGATGCTTCCTCCGCGCCGTACCGCCAACGGCTGCTTGCCGAATGCTTTGGCGAATCCTTGTTCCGCTGCCACGTAAGCAGGGTGTGTGATGGGGCAGACGTAGCCCTCACCGCCGTGCATCGGGGTTACCTTGACTTGTACGTATTCGGGAGCGATGCTTTGGATATAGCCGGTGAACAGGCGCGAGATGGTTTCGTGGTTTTGGTGGGGTACGAGGCGGCATGACACCTTGGCGTATGCTTTGGATGGCAACACCGTTTTCGAACCTTCGCCTGTATACCCTCCCCAAATGCCGCAGACATCGAATGACGGACGGCAACTGTTCCGTTCCAGCGTGGAATATCCCTTTTCGCCTTTCAGGGCTTTCACCCCGATAGCTGCCTTGTAGGCTTCTTCATCGAAGGGGATGCTGGCTATCATCCGGCGTTCGGCTTCGGGTACCGGCTCTACATCGTCATAGAAATGCGGGATGGTGATGCGTCCGTCGGCATCGGTCACCTTCGCCAACAGTCCGCACAACACGTTGATGGGGTTTGCCACCGCTCCGCCGAAATGTCCCGAGTGGAGGTCGCGGTTGGGGCCTGTCACTTCGATTTCCCAATATGCCAGGCCGCGCAGGCCGGTGGTGAGCGAAGGCAGATCGGCTCCGAGCATGCTGGTGTCTGATACAAGAATCACATCTGCACGCAAGAGTTCGCGATGTTCTTTGAGGAAAGCGTTCAGGCTGGGCGAACCGATTTCTTCCTCGCCTTCGAAGATGAATTTCACGTTGTGGCGGAGCAGGCCTTCGCGCACCATGTATTCGAATGCTTTTACCTGAATCATGGATTGCCCCTTGTCATCGTCCGCGCCGCGTGCCCAAATGCGTCCGTCACGGATTTCCGGTTCGAATGGCTGGCTGTTCCAAAGTTCCAGCGGTTCGGCGGGCATCACGTCGTAGTGGGCGTAGACCAGTATGGTAGGTGCGTTCGGGTCAATGCGTTTCTCGGCATACACTAACGGATTGCCTTCCGAAGGCATAATCATTGCCTCATCGGCTCCGGCTTCCAGCAGCAGCTGGCGCCAGCGTTCGGCGCAGGCGAGCATGTCTTCTTTGTGTTGGGGCAGGGCGCTGATGCTGGGGATGCGGATCAGGCTGGCCAGTTCGTCGAGGAACCGCGCTTCGTTTTCTTGGATGTATTGCTTGATTTCCATGTAATTGTGTGTTTTTTGTCAGTTAATAATTAATAATGCCAATCAGGAGTTAAAAGGGAGTTATAGGGAGTTATCGCCCGCCAGTGCGGGCTGGGAGTTAGATGCCAATACCTCTTGCACCGCTTTCAGAAGCAAAACTATTGGCCTTTAACTCCTGAACGAAGTGATAACTCCTGTGAAACTTAACTACGTTTAACTCCTGATTCGCATTAATAATTAATAATTAATAGTTAATAATTAATGATGAATATTCTGTTCTTCCGGTAATCCGCGTGGGCGTAGAGACGATGTGCACATCGTCTTTACATACGAAAAATTGACATCCGGCGTGACCAAATTATTAATTATCAATTATTAATTATTAATTATTAATTATTAATTAAGTAAGAGTTTTACATTCGGGTGGTTTTGTTCAATAAGTAATAGTCGAGGATGGTCATGGCAGCCATCGCCTCTACAATGGGGACTGCACGGGGCAATACGCAAGGGTCGTGGCGCCCGCGGGCTTTCAGGATGGTTTCGTTTCCTTCTTTATCTACCGTGGGCTGTTCCATGAGAATGGTGGCTACGGGTTTGAACGCTACACGGAAGTAGATGTCTTCTCCGTTGCTGATGCCTCCCTGAATGCCTCCCGAGCGGTTGGTGCGCAGGGCTATATGTCCATTTTCGTTGTAGAACACATCGTTTTGCTGGCTCCCTCTCAGTTCCATGCTTCCGAATCCTTGTCCGTACTCGAATCCTTTGGCGGCGTTGATGCTTAGCATGGCATTCCCCAATGCGGCATGAAGCTTTCCGAAGGCGGGTTCTCCCAGTCCGACAGGGCATCCTTGGATGATGCAGCTTACCGTTCCTCCTACGGTATCGCCTTCACCCTTTACCCGGAGGATAAGCTCTTCCATTTGCCGGGCTAATACGGGGTCGGGGCACCGCACCGGATTGTCTTCGATGTGTCGCAAGTCGTATTGGGTATAGCTTTTGTCTAACGCCAGTGTGCCTACTTGTGACGTGAATGCCGTAATCTGTACGCCTATCTCTTTTAACGCTAATTTCGCCAAAGCGCCTCCTACAACGCGGGATATGGTTTCGCGTGCAGAGGAACGCCCTCCGCCCCGATGGTCGCGTATGCCGTATTTCTGCGTATAGGTGAAATCGGCATGTGAGGGGCGGAATACATCTTTCATGTTGTCGTAGTCGGACGAATGCTGGTTGGTGTTCCATACCACGAACCCGATGGGGCATCCCGTTGACACCCCTTCGTAGATGCCCGAAAGGAATTCTACGGTGTCGGCTTCCTTGCGTCCGGTAGTAAGGGCGGACTGGCCCGGGCGCCGGCGTGCAAGCTCGTGCTGCACAAAGTCTTCATCGATGCGGATGCCTGCGGGGAATCCGTCTATGATACCTCCGATTGCTTTCCCATGCGATTCGCCGAAGCTGGTTAATGTGAATATGTTTCCAAAAGTGTTGCTCATTTGAGTTTTAAGTTTTTAGGTTTTTGAATCTTTGAAACGCAGATTTCCGCAGATTCACGCAGATTATTTTATAGTCAATCAGAAATGAATTGCGAAAAATCATTTGTCATGCTGAACGAAGTGAAGCATCTCGGATGCGCCCACGTGGATGTACACGAGATCCTTCACGTTCGTTCAGGATGACAATACATCAAGATTTTTTCGCAAACCAATTTTGTTTTACTATATAATTTATTTTCAGTGTTGTCTGTGTTCTGATATTTAGAAGCTGTTTTGAATTTCTCCAAAAAGTTTTTCTTGGCTTGATGTATCCGTTTTCGTGTGTGCTTTGGGCGATTTTTTGGTCCTTTCCGCTCCTGTTCTTCGTCAGATAGCCCGCTATCTTCCTCATCACAGAAGCGAAAATGCCTCAAAAACTCATCCCAAATCATCGCACGATAAATTCAAAACAGCTTCTTAATCCGCGAAAATCTGCGTTAATCTGCGTTTCAATTTCCGGTATGGAAATTGTCAATTATCAATTCCTCTGTGGTGAATTAGAATTTGCTTCCTGCGCCTCCGCCTCCGAAGTCTCCTCCTCCGAAACTTCCTCCGCCGAAGCCTCCGCCTCCATGTCCTCCTCCGCCTCCGAAGAACGGACCGCCTAAGAAGGGCCAGCCGTTTCCGCCGCGGTGGTGGAAATCGTCATCGTCACGTATCCGGCGTTGCTTGCGCACCACATTGCCGCAATTCCCGCATACGTATGTTGTTTCTTCTATGCGTCCGCCTTCCTGTGAAAAGTGTTGTACGGAAATCTGGCGGAGCTTGTATTTGCGGCACTGGGGACAACGTTTGCGCTGTTTGGCGCTGAGCCACAGGAACAGGGGCACAAGGATGAAGCAACAGAAGAAAATGGCAAACAGGAGCAGGGTATCGTCTTCGCTTTCTCCGGAAGGCTGGGCAGGGGAGCCGGTTCCTTCTAATCGGGCGCACAGGGCTTGGATGCCTGCCAACATGCCTGCATCCCATTCGTCTTTACCGAAATGCGGGTTCATGTAGCGCACTTGTATCCGTTTGCATACGGCATCGGGGAGGTCGCCTTCCAGTCCGTATCCCGTAGCGAACTGGATGCACCTTTCGCCTGTGGAGAGCAGGATGACCAACCCTTTGTCGGTTTCTTTCCTGCCCACTCCGTTTTCCCTTCCCAACCGGTAGGCGAAATCAAAACAGTCTCCGCCTTCTATTTGCCCTACCGCTACTACCAAAGTCTGTATTCCCGTTTTGCGTTCGAGGGCATACAGCGCCGTATCAATGGCATATACCGTGGTTTCGCTCAAGATGCCGTCGGGGTTGCTTACGTAGCGCCGGGCATCCTGCAGGTGTACCATGGGAATGTCTTCTACCTTGTATACCTTGGCTTGTGTCCAAAGTACAAAGGCGGATAGCAAGAAGAGTAACAACTGTTTTTTCATAGGCGAGGGTTAGAACTTGACTTCAGGGGCTTGATTGGCTCCTTCTTCCGCTTCAAAGTACGGGCGTTTCTCGAATCCGAAGATGCCTGCGAAGATGTTTTTCGGGAAACGGCGGATGGCGGTGTTGTATTCGCGTGCCGTTTCGTTGAACTTGCGCCGCTCTACGCTGATGCGGTTTTCCGTGCCTTCCAGTTGTGCCTGAAGTTCCTTGAAGTTTTCGTTGGCTTTCAGGTCGGGATAGTTTTCGGTCACGGCAAGCAAACGTCCCAAAGCGCTTCCTATCTCGCCTTGCGCCCGTTGGTAAGCCGCCAGTTTTTCAGGCGTAAGGTCATCGATATCGATTGACATTTGTGTCGCTTTCGCACGGGCCGATACTACGGCATCGAATGTTTCTTTCTCGTGTGCCGCATATCCCTTGACGGTATTTACAAGGTTCGGAATCAGGTCAGAGCGCCGTTGGTACTGGTTTTCCACGTTGCTCCAGGCGGTTCCCACTTTTTCTTCTTGTGTCACCATCGAGTTATACGAAGAAACACCGTATCCTATCAGTACGACAAGTACTACAATCACGATAATCCAAGTTTTTTTCATACAATTATTGTTTTATTGGTTTTTACTTCCATGTTGCGGACATTGTTGTTTTCCTAAGCAACCATTCTCCCGCTTGAGGCTGCTCGCAAAGATACATCTTTTCTTTTAATTTCCAATTTTCGTTTCATCAGAAAGATAAGGCATAACAAACGCCTTCACTTTTTCAGTATACTCCTTGGGATGGTTGCGGTATGAATGTGCATGGTCTGTTTCCGGAACTATCCATAGAACTTTCGGTTGAGGTTTAGCCTCGTAAAGCTGATATACCATTTCTGTGGGCACAAAGTCATCTTTGTCTCCATGAATGAAAAACATGGGCTTATGACATTTTTTTATCTGGTTCAGTGCAGATGCCTCGTGGAAGTTCCATCCGTTTTGAAGTTGGCATATCCATTCCGTCACGTATAGTAAGGGAAAGGCGGGCAGGTGGAACAGGTTTTTCAGTTCCTTTTCGAACTGGTCCCATACGCTGGTGTATCCACAATCCTCGACAAAGCACCGTACGTAATCCGGAAGTGTCTCGCCCGAAAGCATCATCGTAGTGGCGGCTCCCATCGAAATGCCATGCACTACGGTACGGATGGAGTCGCCGAAGATGTGCGGGGCGGCATCTATCCATTGCATCACGTCTTTCCGGTCGAGCCATCCCATTTGGATGGCGTTGCCTTCGGTCAATCCCGCATAACGCAAGTCGGGCAGGAGGATGTTGTAGCCTAAAGAACGGTTGTAAAGGTATCCGATGTGGAACATGCGGATGGCATTGTCGGTATAACCATGCACGATAACGGCCGTATGTGCCGTAGGTTGCGGTGCCCGTACATAAAAAGCGTGCATACGGATGCCGTCGGGAGCGGTGATAAAGGTGTCGCGCAGGGCTTGGCATCGGGTCAGGCTGTCTATCCAAGGCACGATGTGCGGGTATGTCTGGCGCATATATGCCATCGAGCCTTCCATGTCTTTCCCGCGGTTTACGGGGCGGAGGGAGAAGTCGAGCATATACAGCCCTGCTCCGATGGACAGTCCGATAAGGAGGAGCAAGGTGGCTCCACCTATGACGAGGGCTTTTTTCTTTTTCTTATCCATTTTGTGTCTCTGTGTTCCATTCCATTTTCGCAAACCCATTCTGTTTTGTACTCACTTATTGGTTCCATATTTCCCATGACCCGAAGGCTTGGAGCAAGAGCATTTCGAGTCCGTTTTTTACAGCGGCTCCCCGGTCACTTCCTTTTTTCATGAAGAGTGTCGTGTCGGGATTATAAAGCAAGTCGTAGAGTAAATGTTTGGAAGTAAGGCATTCGTAAGGAATATTCGGGCACTGGTCTGCTTGCGGGTACATTCCCACAGGGGTACAATTGACGATGACCTTGTATTCGTCCATGATTTCGGGAGTAAGCTCATCGTAAGTAATCGTTTGTTCGTTGTGCTGGTTTCTGGATACGAAAAGCGTTTCCAGCCCTAATTCTTTCAATCCATAGTTGATAGCCTTCGAAGAGCCTCCGGTCCCCAGGATGAGCGCTTTCTTGTGATACGATTCCAGCAACGACTCTATCGAACGGGTAAAGCCGATAACGTCCGAATTATATCCTGCCAGTTTTAGCTTCCCCTTAACCTGTTCGAATTTAATGACATTGACCGCACCGATTTTGGCGGCTACCGGGTCTACCCGGTCTAAGAAGGAGATAACTTTCTCTTTGTAAGGGATAGTGACATTTAATCCGCATAAATCGGGATTCATTGTCACGACTTTGGGAAAGTCTTCGATGGTTGGTATCTCGAAATTGATGTATTGCGCGTCAATGTTTTCCGATGCGAATTTCTCATTAAAAAAGTTCTTGGAAAAAGAATGTCCGAGCGGATAACCTATCAAACCAAATTTTTTCATGAATATAAGTTTTTTAAGTTCTTGATCTTTTGAGTTCTTAAGTTCTTGAGTTCTTGAGTTTATTAATTCCTGCTATGCATGAAGAACTTAAAAACTTAAAAACTAAACGGGTTATTTAGTTGCAAAGTATAGCGTGCAGATGCCCATGGTCAGCCTTTTGAATGCCACTTCCCGAAAGCCCGCCTTGCGGAGGATGCCTTGCATCACTTCTCCCTGAGGGAAAGCCTTGATGGAATTGGGCAGATAGGTATAGGCACTACGGTCTTTAGAGAATAGTTTTCCTAAATTCGGAATAACCACTTTCGAGTAGAGGGCATAAAGTTGCTTCATCGGGAACCATTCGGGTTCGGATAGCTCCAATATCACAAGATGTCCGCCCGGAATCAACACCCGATGCATTTCTTGCAGCCCTTTGTCCAGATTCTCGAAATTACGCACTCCGAAAGCCACGGTGATGGCATCGAAGCGGGCATCGGGAAAGGTAAGGGCGGTGCAGTCTTCTTTGGCGAAAGAGATATGTGCTTCCAGGTTTGCCTGTTTCACTTTCTCTCTTCCCACGTTCATCATCCCTTCCGATATATCTGTTCCTATCAACTCTTCGGGCTGGAGCATGTGGTATGCCTGTATGGCAAAGTCGCCCGTGCCTGTAGCTACATCCATGATGTGTTGAGGGCGGTAAGGCTTGAGCAGGCGGATTGCTTTACGCCTCCAGCTTTTATCAATGTCCAATGAGAGCAGGTGGTTCAGTTTGTCGTAGGCAGGGGCGATGTTGTCGAACATCTTCTCTACCTGCGCCGCCTTCCCTTCGCTTTCATTATAAGGTTTGATTTTCTCTTGGGGGTAATGAGTCATGTTTTTAATGTGCTAATTGTTATAATGTGCTAATGTGCCAATTAGCAATGTGCTAATGAACAATGTGCTAATGTGCTAATGGACAATGTGCCAATAGAAAAAATATTCTCACATTAGCACATTAGCACATTGTTACATTAGCACATTGTCACATTGTCACATTCTCACATTGTTATCATTCCATCAGATAGTCCATCACATTCTTTTCGATACGTTCGGCAAGGTGGTCAGTATCGGCTTTTACAAACGGTTCGCCTGTGATGTGTTCGAACAGCTCGATGTAACGGTCGCTGATAGAGTTTACGATTTCGGGAGTCATTTCGGGCACCTGTTGCCCTTCTTTTCCTTGGAAGCCGTTTGCCATCAGCCATTCGCGTACAAACTCTTTCGATAATTGCTTTTGGGGCAATTCTTTCTCGAAACGTTCCTGATAGCCTTCCGAGTAGAAATAGCGGCTGGAGTCGGGCGTATGGATTTCGTCCATCAGGTAAATCTGTCCGTTGTGCTTTCCGAACTCGTATTTCGTGTCTACCAGAATCAGTCCTCTTTCGGCTGCGATTTGTGTGCCGCGTTCGAAAAGGGCGAGGGTATAACGTTCCAGAATTTCATATTCTTCGGGAGTGGCAAGTCCGCGGGCAAGGATTTCCTCTTTCGAGATGTCCTCGTCGTGCATGCCCATTTCGGCCTTGGTGGTAGGAGTGATAATCGGATGAGGGAACTTTTCGTTCTCGCGCATGTTTTCGGGCAAGCGTACACCGCAAATCTCACGCACACCGCTCTTGTAAGCACGCCAGGCACTTCCGCACAAGTATCCGCGTACAATCATTTCGACGGGGAATCCTTGGCACAATACGCCCACGGTCACCATCGGGTCAGGAGTAGCGAGTTTCCAGTTGGGGCAAATGTCGGAAGTAGCGTCCAGGAATTTAGCCGCTATCTGATTCAGCATCTGTCCTTTATAGGGGATTCCTTCAGGCAATACCACATCGAATGCCGAGATGCGGTCGGTAGCTACCATAATCAGTTTTTCATTGTTGATGTTGTACACATCACGCACTTTGCCATGATAAACACTTTTCAGTCCCGGAAAGTGAAAATCGGTTTTTGTTAAAGCTTTACTCATATTGCTATATATATTATAGGTGTATTTTTTTAGTTGACAGGCTTCGGTTGACAAGTTGGCGAGGTTCTGAATGCCGTTGGTAAAACAAATCAGGACCTTGTTCCCTTGTCAGCTTGTTGCTTTGTTGCCTTTATCTCTTCTTCGAACTTTTCGTATGCCTCCACAATGCGGGTCACCAGCTTGTGGCGCACGATGTCTTTCTTGTTCAGCTCGATGAAGCTGATGCCTTTTATTCCTTTCAGAATCTTCAGGGCTTGTATCAAGCCTGAAGTCTGGTGCGAGGGAAGGTCTATTTGCGTCATGTCGCCCGTTACAATCATCTTTGTGTTCAAGCCCATGCGGGTAAGGAACATCTTGATTTGTTGGGTTGTGGTGTTTTGCGCCTCATCGAGAATCACCACGGCATCGTTCAACGTCCGTCCGCGCATGAAAGCGAGCGGAGCAATCTGAATGATGTTCAAGTCCATGTATTCCTTTAGTTTGGCTGCCGGAATCATGTCTTGCAGGGCATCGTAAAGCGGTTGCAGGTACGGGTCGATTTTGTCTTTCATGTCTCCGGGAAGGAAACCCAGCTTCTCGCCGGCTTCTACCGCCGGTCGGCTTAAGATGATTTTCTTGATTTCCTTGTTCTTCAACGCCCGCACGGCAAGGGCTATCGCCGTATAGGTCTTTCCCGAACCGGCAGGCCCGATGGCGAAAGTCAGGTCGTTCTTCTCGAATTCCTTGACCAGCTTCAACTGGTTCTCGCTTCGGGGCGTAATCGGTTTTCCCGTCACGCTGTATACGATGGCATCGCCCGTCTTTTCTACCGCAGGCTTGTTCCCTTTGATAATGTCCAGAATCGCTTCCTCGTTCAATGAATTGTATTGTGCGCAATGTTTCTCCAAGTCCAGAACGGTTTCTTCGAAAGCGCACATTTCTTCTTCATCTCCCATAACTTTGATGACATTTCCGCGCGCCACGATGCGCAGCTTGGGGAATAATGCCTTAATCATCTGCATGTTGGCGTTATTGGCGCCATAGAAGATTACCGGGTCGGTATCCTCCAGTACGATATGCTTTTCTATCATTCAGTCTTTGCTCGTAATTAAATTTTCTGCAAATTTAATCATTCCTTTGAATCTACAAACGCCTTATCGGGCAAATTCTTTCTTTTTTCATCTTGTGTTTCATCGAATATGCGTATCTTTGCGTGTCTTAAAATGGGAAAGTATGAAGAAAATATCGGATATAAGCTTGATCGTGTGCGGATTCCTGCTGCTTTTAGGAAGCTGTATGGAGCCCGACCGCACAATCGTGCTGAACAACCCTCACAATATACGGGGGGTGGTGAGTTATAAACGGAGTTTCAATGATTTGAACGATGTGCAGCTTGCAACGGCGAAGCGTATCGGCATCCGCCCGATAGCATCGCGAAAGGACGCCGAAGACGAGGTGGAATCTTCCCACCTTACCCGAATCGCTCCGTGCGAGCGGTACGATGTGGATTCGTTGACACACTCCATTCCTTACCTCATCCCGAAAGCTGGAGCCTTGCTTGATACCATTGGCGTCAATTTTCTCGACTCGTTGAAGCAGAAGGGGCTGAACCCGAACAAGATAATCGTGACCTCGGTGTTGCGTACCAAAGATGATGTGAAACGCTTGCGCCGCACCAATGGGAATGCTTCGCTTAATTCGTGCCATTTTTATGGAACCACGTTCGATGTCAGTTGGAAACGGTTTGTGAAAGTAGAGCATCCTGAAGGACGCCCCATGCAGGATGTGGGGGCGGATACGTTGAAGATGGTGCTCTCGGAAGTGCTCCGTGACTTGCGGAAAGCCGACCGGTGTTACGTAAAGTACGAGTTGCGTCAAGGATGTTTTCACATAACGGCACGGTGAGCGTATGGCACGGTATTTCATGTATTTAGGATACGACGGCACGAATTATCACGGCTGGCAAATCCAGCCCAACGGGGCGAGTGTGCAGGAAGAGTTGCAGAAAGCGCTCTCTACCTTGATGCGCCGTCCGGTAGAAGTGGTGGGGGCAGGGCGCACAGATGCGGGAGTGCATGCCAGCCTGATGGTGGCGCATGCGGATATAGATGCGTTGGCGGATGCGGCTATATGGGTGGGTAAACTCAACCGCTTGCTTCCGCCCGACATTGCGGTATACCGTATGCGGAGGGTTGCGGACGATGCCCATGCCCGTTTTGACGCTACTTATCGGAAGTATCAGTATCATGTCACGACAAGCAAGAATCCTTTTCTCCGGCATTATGCGTGGCGGGTGTTCCAGCCGCTTGACTTCGGTCGGATGAACGAAGCCGCTTCCGTGCTTTTCGAGTATACCGACTTTACGAGCTTCAGCAAGTTGCATACCGATGTGAAGACCAACAATTGCCGCATCCTGTATGCCCGCTGGGAGCAGACGGGAGCGGATGAATGGGTATTCACCATTCAGGCAGACCGGTTCTTGCGCAATATGGTGCGGGCGGTGGTAGGCACGCTGGTCGAAGTAGGGAGGGGGAAGCTCACCATAGAAGGGTTCCGCCGGGTGATAGAAGCGAAAAACCGGTGCAGTGCGGGTACGTCTGTGCCCGGAAATGCCCTTTTTCTGGTCGATGTGGGGTATCCCGAACATTTGTTCCTTGATGCGGAAGAAAATGCTTCTGTTTCTTCTGCGGTGAATGATAGTCATTTAAATAGTTGATTTATTATGTTGGTTACATTAATTATATTGGTGCTTTCGGCGGCTTTTTTCGTTTCGGGAAAGGTGCGTTCGGATATCGTGGCACTATGTGCCTTGATAGGCTTGCTGGTATTCCAGGTTCTTACTCCCGAAGAAGCTTTATCGGGCTTTTCCAATTCGGTGGTGATTATGATGGTAGGGCTGTTTGTAGTAGGCGGCGCTATCTTCCAGACCGGGCTGGCGAAGATGATTAGTTCGCGCATCCTGAAGCTTGCCGGAAAAAGCGAGCTGAGGTTGTTCTTGCTGGTCATGCTGGTCACTTCGGCTATCGGGGCTTTTGTGAGCAATACGGGAACGGTAGCCCTGATGCTGCCCATCGTAGTAAGCCTTGCCGCAAATGCTGGCATGAATCCCGGACGTTTGTTGATGCCTCTTGCCTTTGCAAGCAGCATGGGAGGCATGATGACGCTTATCGGTACGCCTCCCAACTTGGTTATCCAGGATACGTTGGTGCATGCCGGGTTCGAGCCTTTGTCGTTTCTCGTTCTTGCCGGTAGGCTTGATTTGCATGTTGACCGGGCATTCTGGTCTTGTTGCCTCTTACCAAATGGTTCCTTTCGAAAAGGAAGAAGAAGGACGAGGAGGTTTCTTCGGGGAAATCGTTAAGCGAGCTGGTGAAGGAGTACGGCTTGGCGCACAACCTGTTCCGCCTGCGGGTAGATGCCGCTTCGGATATCGTAGGGCAAACGGTGCAGACGCTGGACGTGAGGCGGCGTTATGGACTGAATATTCTGGAGGTGCGCCGTGGAGAAGCATCGCAACACCGTTTCCTGAAGACGGTTACGCAGAAGCTGGCTTCGGCGGATACGGTTATTCAGGCGAATGACGTATTGTATATTAACGGAAACGCTTCGGCGGTAAACCGTTTTGCCGGCGAGTGCAGGCTGGAGATGATGGACGGACATGCCACCGAGGAAGCTGGCAATGGCGAACGCTCATTGGGCTTTTACGACATCGGCATTGCTGAAATTGTGTTGATGCCTACCTCCAACATCCTCAATCAGCGGGTGAAAGAAGCCGGTTTCCGCGATAAGTTCAATGTGAATGTGCTGGGCATCCGCCGGAAGAAAGAATACATCCTGCAGGACCTTGGCAACGAGCGGATGCATAACGGCGATGTGTTGCTTGTGCAAGGGCAATGGCAGGACATAGCCCGGCTGACCAAGGAAGATACCGATTGGGTCGTATTGGGGCAGCCGCTTGCCGAAGCCGCCAAGGTGACACTGGATTACAAGGCACCGGTGGCAGCGTTTATTATGGTTTTGATGGTGGTGATGATGGTGTTCGACTTTATTCCGGTGGCTCCCGTTACGGCGGTGATGATAGCCGCCATGCTCATGGTGCTTACGGGGTGCTTCCGCAATGTGGAGGCTGCATATAAGACGATTAACTGGGAAACAATCGTGCTTTTTGCCGCAATGCTTCCCATGTCGCTTGCCTTGGAGAAAACCGGCGCTTCCGAATCCATATCCAATTCCTTGGTGAGCGGGTTGGGGGCTTACGGACCCATAGCTTTGATGGCTGGAATTTACTTTACCACTTCTCTGATGACGATGTTTATCAGCAATACGGTGACGGCTGTGCTTATGGCGCCTATTGCCTTGCAAAGCGCGGTGCAGATAGGGGTTAGTCCGGTTCCGTTCCTTTTTGCGGTGACCGTAGCGGCAAGCATGTGTTTCGCTTCTCCGTTTTCCACTCCGCCCAATGCCTTGGTGATGCCTGCCGGGCAATATACGTTTATGGATTATATTAAGGTGGGTCTTCCGTTGCAGATTATCATGGGAATCGTGATGGTATTCGCGCTTCCGATGCTTTTCCCGTTCTGACGAGGGAGACACATAGTCTCAATAAACGGTGCAGGCTGCTTGTTCTTCGGCATCAGGCTTTTGCGTGGCGGGTCCTCACAGGTCAGGACTGCAGTTTTATGAGGTCAGGACTCCAGTCCTTACAGCATAGTACTGCAGTCCTTGCCGGGAGGACTGGCGGAAGGAGCAGGATGTCTTAGGCTATGCAGGCGTTTGCGTGGGGGAAAGCGGATGCATGGCGGAGGCTTTTCAGCCTTCGTTCTTTTCGGTCAGAAACTTCCAGTACCGGACGGGCATATCTTTTTTGTGCTTTACGGGATTGAGCCGTTCGCGGATGCAGATGGAGTCGAAATAGTTTTTCCAAAGTGCTTGGTATAGTTTTTCGTTTTTGTCCAGCAGGTTTTCGTCTACTTTCCCTGTGCGCAATGCCCCTTGGCTGGCATGGGTGAATGTGATTTCATCGACGTGTGTGCCATTATAGGAATAGCCGTATTTGCGCTTGGCATCGTAGATAATCCAAGGCTGGTCGGCAAAACGGTCCCGGAAATGTCCGATTGTGAGTGGAATGACATCGTAGAGCGGCTCCATTATTCCGAAATAAGTGCCGTCTGCCAGCTTTTGGAAACGCATGAACTGGAGGATGCGGTACCGTTCTCCGCTCACTTTCCTTCCCAGTTGGGTTACGGAAAGGATGGTCGGGTCGGCAAAGTCGGTATGGATTGGGGTGGGCGAGTCTACTACTTTTTTCATGTACCGCAAGAGGAGCATGGGGGCTTCGGGCGTTTCCGAAAGCCAGCAATAAGTGAGTAGGGTAGCGTTCCGTCCCGGAAGCTTCCGGCACAAGGCTTTCCATACTCTTTCGGCTTTGCCAAGGTCGGTTATGACGCGGTGCACTTCATCATAGAACAAAGGCAAAGGCTCTGCTTCATGCAACAAAGCATGTGGGAAGCTTTTTCGGGCGTATGCATCAAACAGAGCCGTAAGCAATCCTTCGAATGTGCGGTCGTATGTGAAAATAATCATTCTGACTGATGTCATGGAATTAAGCATTGGCCATGCTGGAGGGCGCGGGTTATTTAACGTCCTCCAGTATGATAGAGTATCCGGCATTGAAACTCTTGCCGGGTTCGAGCGACTGCATCCATCGGCGGTCCTTGAACTCTCCGTGATAACCTACGGCATCACATCTTCCATACCACGGCTCGATGCATACAAAAGGCACATCGGGATGGGCTATGCTGGGTGACCAGATAGCCACAAGCGGGCTTTCGAATTCCAGGCTGATGTAAGGATTCTTTTGCTTGTCGGCCAGTGTGATTTTCTTCAGCTGGCTATTGTCGAAAATGTAGGTGTCACATAGGAAAGTCGCGGGTGTCAGTTCCAGCATGCCATTGTTTAGTGTAAGCGTTTTCCGCTTTTCAGAAGTACATCCTTTTTCGGTAGGAAATACAAAGTCCAATGTGTCTTTATTTTCCCCGAAGTCAAGGAATCCCCTTTCGTTTGTGACCGGGTCCAAGTCGCGGTAGTAAAATGCCGGATGTGCCCCGATTTGGAAGTACATGGTTTCGTCTCCGGTGTTCTGTACGCTCCAAATCACTTCAATTCGGTTTCCTTTCAAACGGTACCCTATTTCGAGCACAAACGGGAACGGGTATTTTTTAATGTTTCCTCATCGCTCTCCAAGCTGTAGATAAGTGCATTGTCTTCTTCATAGGTAAGCTGGAAGTTCATGTCGCGGGCGAATCCGTGTTGTCCCAGTTCGTAAATGTGTCCTTTGTGACGGTAAATATTATTCCATACCCTGCCTACGATAGGAAAAAGCACGGGTGAATGGCGTCCCCAATATTTGGGGTCGGCTTGCCACAAGTATTCGGTGTCATTCGCTACGATGCTTACCAGTTCGGCTCCGTGGCCGGCGATTTGGATGCTTACTTTGTCGTTGGATAGTGTTTCCATATCTTTCTTTTTTAGTTGTTATAGTTTACGTCAGGTATATTCCTTTCCCAAAAGTAGTAAAATTCTTTGCTCGCAAGAATAATTTTTTGAAGTAATTTTTGTTGTGTATATTATTTTTACATACATTTGTGATAGTCAATAAGAGAAACCAATGTACCGGAAGATTATAATAAGTGTATTTGTCTGTCTTGCCTTGCTATTGGTAAGTAATTGTGGCAGACGGAAAAATGTAGGGGAACATCTGATGTCTTGCCGTTTCTTGTTCGAACAATGGACGGATACGTTGAGTAATGACCCGGCATACGTTTGCGCACAAGTAGATAGCCTGCTTGTCCATGTAAAGGACAGTGTGGTATATTATCAGGCGTTGCTGCTGAAGTCGAAAGCGAAAATGTTTATGTCCGAAATTGATTCGGCTGAGTGCTTGTTGGATGCAATCAGCCGGTTTTGCTCGAGTCATGGGTATTCAGGGGAAAAGGTGTGGATGTTGTCTGCGGATGCCGCCAACATGAGAGGAAACCTCTATGTGCGTAGGGCGGTCTATGACTCGGCGAGGGACGCTTTTTCCAATGCTTATCGCCTGTGCGAGAAAGCCGGAGGATATGACAAGCTGTTTGATATCTCTTTAAATTTGGCTGATTCATACGTAGTAGAAGGGGAATATGACAGGGGTGCCTTTTGGTATCGGAAAGCCTTGAGGCTTGCCGATTCATTGGATTTGGGCGATGAGTATCGTTTCCCGGTATATTATGGCTTGGCTCAAGTCAATATGAATTTGCGTGATTTTGGCAGGTGTGATTATTTTTTCGATTTAGCCGGAAAATATTACGACCGGATGAAGCCTTATGAGAAGCATATTTATCTGAATAATCGGGGAAATTCGTATTATTATCGGGAAGATTATCCGTCTGCCTTGGCTTATTTCCGCCGTTTGCTGGCTTTTCTGAGCCAGTATCCGGAAATGAAGTTCGAACGGAATCTGACAATGGTGAATATGGGGGAAGTCTTCTTGTTGATGAACGAAACCGATTCGGCTACTTATTATTTGGACCGGTGCTATCCTTATTTCCGGGAAATAGGGAATACGACGGCTTTGTATTACATCGATACGCAATTGATAGAGCTGGCATTGAAGGAAAACAATTTGGCTTTGGCACGGAAACGCTTGCGCGATGCGGTAAAGCCGGATTTCGTTGATCCGAATATGCTCCATATCCGCAACCGCTATTTGCAGCATTATTTCGAGGAAAGCGGTAATTTCCGGCAAGCTTACCTTTATCTGAAAGAAAACAACCGCATTGATGATTCGATACGGAATGAGCGTGTGAAGATGCGTACGGCAATGATTGCCTTGGAATACCGGCAAGACAGTACTTTGATGGAAAAGGAAATGCTTATCCAGCAGAATAAGAATAAGGTGCTGCGTCTGAACCAATGGCTTTATGGAGGTGCGCTGGTGGTGCTTCTTGCGGTGATGTTCGGAGTCCTTGCCTTTCTTTATCGGAAGAAGAAGCGCCTTGAGAAAGAGCGCAACCTGCAGATGTCGATAAACTCGTTGCGTTTGGCAAATATCCGTAATCGTATTTCTCCACATTTCATCTTTAATGTGTTGAACAGGGAAATGCACTTGCAGCGGGAGTCGGAAGGAGACAGATATATGAACAGGCTGGTGAAGCTGATCCGGCGTAATCTGGAACTGGCGGACAGCTTATCGGTATCATTGCGTGACGAGTTGGATTTTGTCCGGACTTATATTGACCTCGAAAGCGCGACTTTGCAACCGGATTTCGTTTATACGTTCGATATTGATGCTTGCATTGACACGGCAAACGTACAAATACCTTCGATGCTGGTGCAAATACCGGTAGAGAATGCAATCAAGCATGGCTTACGGGGAAAGCCAGGGCGGAAGCGCTTGTGCATTCGGATAGTTAAAGAGGATGAGAGTATTATGATTGCAATTCGGGACAACGGAGGTGGTTTCCGGAATGCAGACAGTGTGATGTGAGCCTCTTCTAATGGGACAGGTACGGGCATGAAAGTGATTACCCGTACGCTTCAGCTGCTGAATGCATATAATCGCTTTCCAATTAAGATGAGAATCGCCAATATAGAGATAGAACACGAAGCTGGGTGTGAGGTTTGTTTTAAAATACCCGTAGATTACTCGTTTGAATTGAAGAAATAAAAAGAACTTTTTTATGGAACAGGTCTTTAGAACAATTATAGTTGACGATGAGGAAAGTGCAATCGACAACCTGTGTTTCGAATTGCGCCGTTATGTTTATGTTTCGGTAGAAGGAACGGCTCGGACCGGTGCCACAGGGCTGAAATTGATAGAAAAAGTCAAGCCTGATTTATTGTTTTTGGATGTGGAGTTGCCGGATATGTCGGGAATGGATGTCGTGGCAAGATTGCGAGACCGTATTTCATGGGATATGCGCGTGGTTTTCTATACAGCCTATAATAAATATGTAATAGATGCTTTGCGCAGTTCCGCATTTGATTTCTTGCAAAAACCTGTAGATTCGGATGAATTGCAATTGATTATGTCCCGCTTGTGCGGACAGGGAAATAAGGGGGATGTCAGCAAGTTGGAGACTGTGTTTGCCGGACGTCCGTTTATGTTGGTTACGCCTACAGGGGATTTGCGTTTCGTTCATGCTTCCGAAATCGGTTTTTTCCGTTATCTTTCGAACCGTAAATTATGGGAAGTCGCATTGACCGATGGTACATTTTTGCCCTTACGCCGTAATACTACGGTACCGAACAATTGTGTGCTTACGATTCGGTTTTTGTTCAGATACATCAGTCGTTTATCATCAATATGCATTATTTGATTATGGTGCAGGATAACCGTTGCATCATGTATCCGCCTTTCAATGCCGTTGAAGATTTAATCGTTTCCAAGAAGTATAAAAAGAAGATGCAAGAGCGTTTCTATCAATTGTAACTTTTGACCGTATAGTCGTTAAATTAGAACGATTAGTATGGAAAAATGCCCGTTTAGTGAAGAATGAGCTTTTCATAAGATGCATTACATTTAATTATTGTTTATTTTTGCAATAATTATTAACGGTAGAGCTTATATGAAAAGTTTGTTAAGTAAAAAAAATTGGATTAATTGTAGGTTGCGTGTTGTTTGGGGTAGCGGCTCACGCTCAGTATCTTCGTTCTTCGTATTTTATGGAAGGAACAAGTTCGAGATTGCAGTTAAACCCTGGGTTACAACCTACAAGAGGATATTTTAATGTTCCGGTTTTGGGTTCATTTAATATCGGTACTTCTTCGAACGTATTAGGTATCAACGATATCGTTGATGTGCTGGATTCTGGAGAAGATATATTTGAAAATGATGATTTATACAGTCGGTTAAAATCAGATAACCGCCTGAATGTAAATCTCAATACCGATATCCTTTCTTTTGGCTGGTATGCGGGGAAGGGATTTTGGAACGTAAATGTTGGTTTACGTGCTGATGTGGGAGCTTCCATTCCCCAGTCTATGTTTGAATACTTGCGTAAGGTAAACAGGACGGAAGACATTAATGGCAGTTTCTCGAATATGAATTTCAATCTGAATGCTTATACCGAAATCGGTTTGGGGTATTCTCGTCAGATAACCGATAAACTTTCTGTGGGCGGACGTGTGAAAGTGCTGTTAGGAATAGCACGTGCTGAAATGGCAGTTGACAATTTTGATATTTCTGTGGATGACGCATTGGTGAACGGTGATTATACGAACTTGAATCCTTATCAGACGTATGGTCGTGCTATGGTCAATGCCCGTGTTTCCACGACGATGAAAGGCGGAGGCTTGAGCTTTGATGAAACTACGGGGCAGATTGACGGGTTTGACATTGATGGAAGTAATTTTGGTATAGCGGGTGCAGGATTCGGCATTGACTTGGGAGCCAGTTATAAGGTATGGGATAATTTGACCGTATCAGCTGCTGTGCTTGATTTAGGATTCATCAAATGGAAAGAAGGTGAAACTACAGTGGCTGCGCCTGCTAACGGCTCTTTTGAAGTGACTGGCAGCAATTATCAGGATTTTATAGATGGAGACTTCTTGAGTATGGATAGGTTTAATTTTGTGCAAGATAAAGAAGCGGCAGAAAATGCCAAGACTACGTTGGCGTCTACTATCCTTTTGGCTGGCGAATATGGATTGCTTGATAACAAGTTGAGTGTCGGTGCCATATATACAGCGCGTTTTGCCGAACCAAAGACATTGAATGAATTAACCCTTTCGGCTACTTATCGTCCGAAGAGTTGGTTCAACATAGCAGGAAGTTATTCTCCGATTCAGGCAGGCGGTAAATCATTTGGTCTTGCGTTGAAATTAGGTCCTTTGTTTTTGGGTACTGATTATATGTTTTTCGGAAATAGTTCGAAAGCTGTCAATGCATTCTTAGGTTTGTCTATCCCATTAGGAAAACAGAGAAGTTCAGATGATATTTGATTGATAGATAAATAAATACAAAGTTTTAGTTGTTAATTGAGAAAGACTCTCTTAGGGCAGTAGTTATTTTGTCTTGTCTGTCTTATATTAGAAAAACTGCTTTCCCTAAGTGCAGTCTTTCTTTTATAGCTAATCAGAACAGAAATTATTGAACACAGAGGCACAGAGACACGAAGAAACAATTTATTTTTCAATGTACGATTTCAACGGTTTAATTGTACTTCGTAAATTGTAAAATCGTAAATAAGACTCTGCGCCTTTGTGTCTTTGTGTTCCATTTTACAGCCGGACGGATTTGAGCAGAGTCCCGTTCAGTTGGTGAATGGAAATAGTCCCGTTTTCGTACGTGGCAAAAGTTGGGGCATTGCCTCCTTTGGGGAATGTGATGGAGCCGGTGTTGCAAAATAATGCAGTCGGTTCTTTTTCCAGTTTCCATAAATGTGTATGTCCGTAAAAAACACATCATGTTTTCCTTTCGGAAGGTTATTTTCATTGTAAACATGTCCGTGAGTCAAGAAAAGTTTTTTCCCATTGTCAACGAGCAACGCATAGTCTGCCATTATCGGAAAGTTTAAGAGCATTTGGTCTACTTCCGAATCGCAATTTCCGCGGACAGCAATGATAGGGTCGGAAAAATTATTCAGGCATTCGGCAATGCCTTTAGGATTCAGGCCTTCCGGCAGTCCGTTCCGGGGCCCGTAATTTAAAATGTCACCTAAGATGCAAAGCATATTGCATTGTGCTTTTTCATAAAAATCCAATACTTGCTCCAAACGTGTTAAGGAACCGTGGATGTCGGATACCATTAAATATTTCATATTGTTTTCGGTTTATGCTATATTTTTCATGCAAAAATAAGGAATATTTAAAGAAAAACGAGGCTTTCCCATTTACTAATTTTTTATGGATAAGTTTAAATTTAGTCTGCTTATTCGTATTTTGGATTATGATAGTTTCAAAATGATATTTTACACTTTTGAAGAATTATGAAATCTGGGTATATTCGTTTTCAAATTTTAAATGAAAGAAACATGATAAGTAGAAGATTTTTGTTTGCAGCCATGTTTTCTGTCTTGTGGCTGTCATCGTTTGCACAACTGACGTCCGACCGTATTTATTTGGGTGTCAAAGGTGGCGTTGGGCTTTCATGGGCGAAGTATTCTGAGTTGAAAAACCGTGATCCGAAAATGTTGTTTGGAGGTTCTGGTGGCGTGTTTGCAGAATTTGAGTTCGGTGAGAATCGTTTGTTTTCTATCCGTCCTGAAGTGGATTGGCTTTCTCGTGGAACCAAAATCAGTGATAATGATTTGGATTATAAGTTAAAGCCCAAGTATGTAGATGTGCGTTTGCCATTGATATTTAATTTCGGAGACTATGAAAGTGTCCGTCCGTATGTGTATGTAGCTCCAATAGTAGGGTTTGTCAGAGGAGGAGATATTTCGTTGACTGAAAACGGGATAGATTACAAAGTAGATGTATCGGAAGCAAATATGGCTGGCACTTATTTTGGAGGTGCAATCGGTGCAGGTGTGAAAATACCGATTTTACTGAATAATAATAAACGGTTGCAACTGGCATTTGAGGCGAACTATCAGCATGGTTTTACTGATACCTATAGCGATATGGAGAAGAATGGGGAAGCAATTGCGGTCAACCGTTTCTGGTATGATATCCGAGGCAACCGTAAATTGCATGGCTTGGAAATTACCGCTTCATTGTCTGTTCCATTGAGCATATTCAAACGTGCGCCGAAGAAAAAAGCACCAGTTCCGGTTTATGTTCCCGAACCTGTGGTAGTAGAAGAAAAACCGGTTGTCGTGGAAGAGAAACCTTGTTATACGTTAGAAGAGATTATGGAATTGTTGGGTAAGGGCGAGTCTATTACAGGTAAGACCATTTGTGCGATAGACATCATTAATTTTGAATTTGATAAGAGTACCATCAAGAAAGAGTCGTATCCGTATCTTGACAAAATTGTGCGCTTGATGAAGAATACGCCGATTCATGTGGTTGTAAGAGGGCATACGGACAATGTGGGTGATGCCGATTACAATATGGAACTTTCGAAAAAACGTGCGGAGGCCGTTTACAATTATTTGTTGAAAGCGGGTGTAGAACCCAGTCATTTGTCGTATGAATATTACGGAATGACGCGTCCTATCTCGACCAATGATACTCCGGAAGGTCGTTTGATGAACCGTCGTGTAGAATTTGAAATTACCGAATAAGATATAAGGAGGAAAGATTATGAAAAAGATAAATGCAATAATAAGTAGCTTTGCGTTTTTATTGCTGGCTGTATTGATGTCTGCGTGTAATAAAGACGGCATTGAAACCATTGTGATAGAAGACGGACAGCCGAGTCTGGCACAAATGCTGATTGGTCGTTGGAATCCTACAGGAGGTGAAATGGCAAATCCCAATACGGGGAAGTGACAGAAGATATAAATATAAGTGATATCCCATGGCTGGATTTTGGAGAAAACGGAATAGGTTCATGGGGTAATGGAGGAAGCGGAACCGGTGGAAGTGCCGGAGAAAGCTTCGATTGGAATGCAGATGAGGGGAGTGGACCCATTATCGGCGGTGGAAGCGGTTATGACGGTGAAGGTCCTTCTGTTACTTTTGGAGGCGAACGTTGGTATATCTTCCAGCTTACCGAGCGTATCTTGATTATTTACCGATTTTATGGCGACTATATTATCATTTATTACTATTACCGTGTAGGTGATTATAATGAGCCGGAACCTGAACCGACACCGGAACCGGATAACCGTAATGTAATTACAGAAATTCGGGAAACGACCCTTCAGGGTGCAGCAGCTCCGTCTGTTGTTAAAATACATAGTTTTGCTTATGACGATGAAGGGCGTATTCAAAATTATACCATTATAGATGGAGATTATACGTATGAGTGGACATATAGCTATGAAGGTGTAGAAGAAGTGTATGTGTCTGGAAGTGAATCTTATATGGGATATATAGGTGTAGAAGGCATTAATTCGTTGTATAGCTTGCCATCGTCCGGTACAAATCAAGTTTTGGTTGCTAGCCCTCAATATAATAGTGATGGGTATATGCAGTCATTAAATAATAATGTATTGGATTATGAAAATGGAAACTTGTCAACTTTTAATTGTCGTGGCTCTGTTTATACTTATGAATATACGGAGGAGAAAAACAATGCAAATATTGATTTGAACTGTTTTATTTCAAATTGCAGTATGTATGAGTATGATTATAGCCACTTTTCATTGTTTGCGCCATTCGGGTTTTATGGAAAGTCATCTGAAAATTTGATTTCTAAGGAAATTTGGTTTGAAAGTGCTGATTTTGATTATGAATATACTTATGAGAAAGATGAACAAGGAAGAATTTCTTCGATTACAAGAAGAACGGTGCCTCGATTCAGTGGAAACATATTGAGTATGACCACTTATAGAATCACTTATGCGAATTAATTCTCTCTTTCATACATAGATTGTAGTTAATCCAAGGGAAGCGAGGTTGTTTGATAAGCAACCTCGCTTTATGCTTTATTCATTCTCTTCTTTCAGATCCTGCAGCTGCTGTTTTATATCATCTACAAAATCATTTGCCTGTTCCATAATATCATCGAACTGCTTTTTCAGTTCCTCATGATTGAACTCGGCGGCTTTGTCTGACATCTCTTCTGAGAATTTTTCCAGTTCTTTCCGTTGGTCTTCGGTCATGTTTTCCAGTACTTTTTTGCCTTTTTCATTGATGCTGCGGTATTCTTCGCCTACCCGTTTCCAGTCTTCTTCCGTATAGGTAGATGCATTTTTGAGAGTTTCTTCGGTCAGGTTTTTCATGTCGTTCACGTAATCTTGGGCACTGTAGCTGGTGCATGCGGTGAGGCATATACCGGCAAAGCCGATGGCAAGGGCAAGGTGAGATAGTTTTTTCATAAATAGAAGTTTTTTGATGTGAGTAAATACAAAGGTAAACAAATTCTTGAAACCTGGCGGATATTTTCTTTATTTTTGCAACAGATTCAGAAACCAAAATTGATACCCATGAAAAAACAGATTCTTATATATGTATTTCTGATGCTGTGCCTTTCGGTTTCGGCATCTTCCGGAAAACAATTGTTCAATAATGGCTGGCGGTTCCAGTTAGGAGATATTGCAGAAGCGCAAAACGAAACGTTCGATGACGGGGTATGGAGGAAACTGGTTCTTCCGCACGACTGGAGCATCGAAGGACGTTTTGACAAGGATGCACCAGCCGGTAATGATGGAGGCTATTTACCTGCCGGCATCGGATGGTACCGCAAGACGTTTGAACTACCCAAGGCTATTGAGGGCAGGAAATACCAACTTTATTTCGAAGGAATCTATATGAACTCGGAGGTCTATGTCAACGGGCAGCGTGCAGGCGGGCATCCGTATGGCTATTCTTCGTTTTTTGTAGATATTACATCGTATGTGAAAACGGGAAAGAATACGGTGGCGGTCAGAGTTGATAATTCGCAGCAGAAGAATTGCCGTTGGTATACAGGTTCGGGAATTTACCGTAATGTGTGGCTGGTTGAAAGTGAACTGGTGCACATCGCCAATTGGGGCATTCAGGTGACCACTCCCGACCTGCATACAGCCGTTGTTAAGACTGACATTGAGAACGAAACGGATGAAAGGAAAACACTTGAAGTACAAACAGAGGTATCCGGACAGCAACAGGCTGATACGATTGTGCTGGAGCCGGGTGCGCGGATTGGCGTGACACATACCTTGGCATTATCCGATGCAAAGCCTTGGTCGCCCGATACCCCAAACTTGTATACTGCCCGCATCACCGTGACCGAAGAAGGGGAAACGGTAGATTGTAAAGAAGAACGCTTCGGTTTCCGTACTTTGGCCTATTCAGCTGTAAGAGGTTTTCTGCTGAATGGAAAGGCTATCTTACTGAATGGGGGATGCCTGCACCACGATAACGGCATTTTGGGGGCGGCTGCCTACGACCGTGCCGAATGGAGGAAAGCAGAGCTGATGAAACAGGCTGGTTTCAATGCCGTACGTACTTCACACAACATTCCTTCGGAAACTTTTCTTCATGCTTGCGACGAGTTGGGGCTGTTGGTTATCGATGAAGCTTTCGACGGTTGGCGTGATGCCAAGAATACGTATGATTATCATACGTTGTTTGACGAATGGTGGGAACGTGATATTGAAGCGATGGTGCTCCGCGACCGCAATCATCCCAGCATCTTCTGCTGGAGCATCGGTAATGAGGTCATTGAGCGGAAGAAGATAGAGGTCGTGACTACGGCACGTAAACTGGCAGGCCTTTGCCGCAAACTTGACCCGACACGTCCGGTGACATCGGCGCTTGCCGCATGGGACAACGACTGGGAGATATATGACCCATTGGCTGAGGCGCACGACATTGTAGGATATAATTATATGATTCATAAATCAGAAAGTGATCACCGGCGTGTTCCATCCCGTATCATGATGCAGACCGAATCGTATCCCAACGACGCTTGGAAGAATTTTCGTAAAGTAAAAGACCATGCATACATTATCGGTGATTTTGTATGGACGGCGGTAGACTATATCGGTGAGTCGGGTATCGGGCGCTGGTATTACGAAGGCGATGTGCCGGGCGAGCATTACGAACGTCCGCTCTATCCGTGGCATGCAGCTTATTGTGGCGACATCGACCTGACCGGGCTGCGCAAACCTATCAGCCATTACCGATCCATGTTGTGGAACGAAACGGATGGCGGGCATCTGTATATTGCAGTAAAAGAGCCAGATGGTTATAAAGGTAAGATACAGACCACCCTTTGGGGGACATGGCCCACTTTTGCCAGTTGGAATTGGGAAGGGCATGAAGGCAAACCGATTGAAGTGGAAGTATATTCGCATTATCCTATGGTGCGGCTTTATCTGGATGACCGGCTGATAGGGGAAAAGCCGGTAGAGGAAATGAAAGCGGTTTTCTCCTTGACCTATACACCGGGTGTGCTGAAAGCTGAAGGCATCCGCAATGGAGAAACAATCGAAACACAGACCTTGCGAACAGCAGGAAAACCTGTTGCTCTGCGCCTTACAGCGGACCGAAGTAAGCTCAATGCCGACGGGCAGGACCTTTCGTTTATAGTAATAGAGGCAATCGATGCGGAAGGGCAGACCGTACCGGTGGCTGATAACCGGTTATCGGTATCTGTCGAGGGGGCGGCTACGTTGCTTGCTTTAGGCAATGCTGACATCAAAGACGAAGACCCGTATTTCGATTCTACGCATCGCTTATGGAAAGGACGTGCATTGCTGGTGGTGCGTTCCAATAAGAAGAGCGGTAAAGCAAGCATACAGGTATCTGTCGGGGATATCGGCGGAAAGAATGTGAAGCAGCGTCTTTCTCTTTCGTTCAGGTGACGTTGAAGCATTGGGGGCAGCACACAGAGACTGGCATCATCCGTGTGCTGCCGGTTGGTATTGTTTATTATGAATGTCCACGGTTAGCCAATCCGGCTGAGTTGAAAACGCAGTATATATCCATAGGCGTATGCAGTATATATTCAAATGCGTATGCAGTATATATTCAACCGCGTATGCAGTATATATTCATTTTTCAGGACTATATATTGGCTGTGGGCGGACATTCATTTTGTCTTATTTGCATCAGAAGGGGTGGCAGGTTTGAACAATTGCTTTTTCAGCCATTCACGTACTGGCAGGTCGTAGAGGCGGTAAGCTCCGTATGCTATCAGAATAGCAAGCAGGAAAGTGCTGACTGCTACGAATATGTGTGTGCCTGTGGGGGCATCTTTGTGGCTGTTTGCCCATGCCATTTGCATATAAATAAGCGGGTAATGGGTGATGTATAGTGGAAAAGATATATCGCCGAGGAACTTATTGATGCTTTCCGAGGTGCTTCCCTTTACGCTGCTTCCGGCGCCTATGGATACGATAAGCGGAAAGAAAACCAGGATACAGGCAGCTTCGTAAAGCCCGTTTGTCCAGCGTGCGTTTCCTTCCGGACCTAATCCCATCCAGGGCATGCACAGTAATACGACAATCATTGCCGAGCACCACCAGAATCCTCCTTTTACCTTGATAAGTTTTCCGGTGCGCGACAACAGTAGTCCACAGAAGAAAGGATAGAGCAGGCGTGTCAATCCTATCTGTAATTGGTCGGGAGAAAGACACCAGCCTCCTATTACCGTATAGGAAGCCGAAGAGCGTGCAGCCAGGAAACCGAAAATGTCAATGTTCAGGCAAAGCACGAGGGTCATGATACCGAAGAGTACCACACAGGCACCCAATGCTTTTCGTGAAAAGTGCCTGAAAAGGACGGCATATAAGAAATTGGCAAGATATTCCCATTGCAATGACCATGCCGGACCGTTCAGGGGATTGGTTTCTCCCCATCCACGGATGTCCATCGATGTGGGTATGGGAATCATGGTAAATGCCCATAGCATAATCAGGGCTGTTTTATACCAAGGCGTGTCTCCGATAAGCGGAAAGCTGGAGCAATCACCGAAATAGAACAGGTCGGCTCCAAACAAAGAACCGAATATCACCATCGGATGCAGGCGGATAAGCCGCCGTTTGACAAATCCCCATGTCGACATACGGTCCATCGGTCATCGTAAGCATAATCCTATGACAAATCCCGACAAGACAAAAAAGAAGTCTACAGCAAGATAGCCGTGATTGATGGGCTGGCTGGTACCGCCGTGGTAATAGGTTTCAAACAAATGGTAGGCTACGACAAGCACAGCGGCTACACCGCGTAGTCCATCCAGTATTTCGTAGCGTGGCTTAGAGGCAAGATATACGTTGCTTTTCATGCGTAAAATATTTAAGTAATTGTTTATAATCAGTTCATAGGATAAAAATTCACCACAAGGGGCACAGAGTATCACAGAGCAATATTGTAGGTTCTGTGTGTCTTTGTACCTTCTGTGGTGAAACATCAATTCTTTATGTACACATACTTCGCATTCCGTTTCAGAGCTTCATCACGTCCTGTTCGAATGTTTCCTTGTTAAACTTCACCTTGTTACGGATGCGGCTGCGGTAATTGTAAACCGTAGCGAGAGAATAGCCGAGGAAGTGCGCGATGCGTGCGGTATCGGTTACTCCGAGGCGTATCAGGGCAAAAATACGCAACTCTGTACTCAAAAGCTCTCCTTTTTTGGGGTATATTTTCCCGTCGTCTGTTAGTAATGCATTGAAATCATCAATAAAATTAGGAAAGAGTTCGAGGAAAGACTTGTCGAATTCCATATAAAAATCCTTTCGTTCATCGCGCAAGAACTGGTCGGAACGGATGGCTTTGAACAAGTCATCGATGCGCGAAGCCATTGCCAGTTTTTCCAACGAACGCCGGTATTGTTCCAGCTTGTCGAGATAACTCACGCAACGGTCCAGGTAGTTGGCGATATATACCTCTTTTATCTTACCGGTTTGTGCCAACTTTTCGTTCACCGTCTTCAGTTCTTCGTTAGCCGCCGAAAGATTCACCCGCATGAGCGATAATTTCTTGTTCCATGAATACAGGCGTAACGCTACGATGACGAGCAGCACCGCTATCACCGCCAACGTAAAGAAAAAGATATTTATCATACGCCGTTCGTTCGCTACACTGTCAGAGTAGGCATCGTTGACAATGGGAAACACTTCAGTCACTTCTAAAAAACGCAAACGGGCGTTGCATGCAACGGCATCTTCCATTGAACAACGAAGGTAGCGGTAAGCCCGTTCAATATCTCCCTGCCGGTAAAGAACCCATGCCAGCCGCTGGAGGGAAGCGTATTCACGCACTGCCATGGTGAGGTCGATAATGGCGGTCTGGGCCAAATAATAAATCTGCATTTCGACATCGCCTTTCGCTTCATAGACTGATGCCAGTGTATAGTTGACGTATGCCTTTTCCTGCATGCTCATCGGAGCGGACAAGGTTTTGTTCAGTACTGGAATGGCGGCATCGAATTGCGATTCGAGCAACATCTTTTCAGCCAGCGAAATGCTCCGTCCGGGACCTTCGGGCACCAGCATCAGCACCGAATCACGGTAACAGGCGGTCTTGCGGATGTATTTTTCCTTTTCCGAAAGGATAATGGTGTAATCCGCCATCCAGCCGTAATAGGTACGCATGGCGTAGTAATACTTTAACCGCACGTCCGGAGTCACCAGGTTGCGGTCTATCTGCTCTAAAGTCTGTAAGGCTTCGTTATATGCTCCCATAACGCCCATCGCATCGGCACGGTTGATAATTACGTCGGCTTCCGCTCTCTGTGGCTTTGCCGAACCGACATACCGTTCCATCTCATCGACATAATGCAAGGCGGAATCCGCCTGATAATGCAAGTATTGAGTGAACAGTTCACTACAGATTGTGTATCTTTGTGCATTATCGTATTCGTTGGCAAGGCGTTGCTTCAGTTGGGCTATCGTTCTTTCCCGTTCTTCGCAGTGTTCTTTTTTCTTCCCGATTACTTCGTCCAATTCTTTCAGAATCCGTTCGTTTGAAGACTGCCCCATGCAAGCAAATGCAAGAACATGCGACAATACAATTAATATAATAGTTTTTTTCATACAATCTGATTTATATTTTTCACCTTTAAATTTAAGATAACTATCTTATTCTCATTGCTTTAATAACATATTCCACTTATATTCCGCTTCCAAATGTACGAAATATTCGGCTATTTTCCTATTTTTGTTTAAAAGAAAAGTAAATAGTTCCAACGGGCTATGCACATACTTGCATCAGCCTACGCATATACTTGCATTGGCTTACGCCGATATATGCATCAAGGCATGATGGCATTAACATTAATTCATACTATCATAAAACAATTATTATCATGAAAAAACTATGGCTTACCCTGCTTGCCGCCTTTGCTTTCTTGGGATTCAGCAAAGCGGCTCCGGTAATGGAAATCGACCGGATAGCCCCTAACTTCTGGTGGTCAGGAATGAAAAATCCCGAGCTTCAAATCATGCTTTATGGCAAGAACATCGCTACGTCTGCGGTTTCGGTTACAGGCAAGAACATCGTCTTGAAAGAAACCGTAAGGCAAGACAGCCCGAATTATCTTTTTCTTTATCTTGACCTCACGGATGCTCCCGCACAGACATTCAATATCGTCCTGACTCAAGGGAAAAAGAAAACGGCTGTCCCTTACGAATTGAAGCAACGTGTGCGCAAGGGGAGCGACATACAAGGATTCACTTCCGAAGACGTGCTTTACCTGATTATGCCCGACCGCTTTGCTAACGGCAATCCGGAAAACGACATTGTAGAAGGCATGAAAGAGAACAAGGTAGACCGCAATGACCCGTTCGCGCGCCATGGGGGCGACTTGAAAGGCATTGCCGACCATCTGGACTATATCGCCGATTTGGGCGTGACCGCTATCTGGCTCAACCCCACACAAGAGAACGATATGCCCAGCGGCTCATACCACGGTTATGCCATCACGGATTATTACCAGATAGACCGCCGGTTTGGAAGCAACGAGGAATTCAAAGACTTGGTAGGCCAAGCACACAATAAAGGGTTGAAAGTGGTGATGGACATGATATTCAACCATTGCGGAAGCGAAAACTATCTTTTCCTTGACAAGCCTTCGAAAGATTGGTTTAATTTCCGTTCGGAATATGTGCAGACTTCATTTAAGACCGCCAGCGTGATGGACGTTCATGCCAGTCAGTATGAGAAAAAAATCGCCACCGACGGCTGGTTTACCCAAGTGATGCCAGACTTGAACCAGCGCAACCGCCACGTGGCACGCTATCTTATCCAAAGCAGCATCTGGTGGATAGAATATGCCGGCATCAACGGTATCCGTCAGGACACTCATCCGTATGCAGATTACGATTTCATGAGTCAATGGTGTAAGGAAGTATTGGACGAGTATCCTTATTTTAATATAGTAGGTGAGACCTGGTTGAACAGCAACGTGTTGGTATCCTATTGGCAAAAAGACAGCAAACTGGCTGCTCCGAAGAACTCTAATCTGCCTACCGTAATGGACTTCCCCTTGCAGGGGCTGATGAACCAGGCTTTCGATGAAGAAACGACCGAATGGGCAGGAGGATTATACAAGCTGTATGATTATCAGACACAAGACTTGGTATATGCCAATCCGATGAGCCTGCTGACATTCTTCGATAATCACGATACCGCCCGCTTTACTACTGATGACGAAAAAGCGCAAAACATCAACCGTTATAAGCAGGCTCTGGCCTTTCTACTTACCACACGAGGCATTCCGCAAATCTATTACGGAACTGAAATCTTGATGACGGGTGACAAGGCGAAAGGCGACGGTGACTTGCGCAAAGACTTTCCCGGAGGCTGGGCAGGCGATACCACGGACAGCTTTACTCCCGAAGGACGCAAAGGCTTGCAGAAAGAAGCCTTCGACTTTACCCGTAAGCTTTTGAACTGGCGCAAGGGAAATGACGTATTGGGAAAAGGTTCGTTGAAGCATTATTCTATTCAAAGCGGAACGTATGTGTACGAACGCAAGTACGACGGACGTTCGGTGGTGGTAATGATGAACGGAACCGGTCAGACTCAGACGCTCAATCTCACTCCGTACCATGAAATCCTGCCCCAAGCGGAAGCCAAAGATTTTCTAAGCGGACGTACCGTAACATTGGGCGAGACATTGGAATTGCAACCGAGGGAAATCCTCTTGCTGGAGTTCAATTAAATGAAAAATGGAGAATTAAGAATGAAGAATACCTTTATATCTTATTCTTCATTCTTAATTCTCCATTTTTCATTTAAATCCCGTTTCTATTTTACCACTTACAAATAATACATAGCACACTAATTACCAGTAAATTACACTTTATACATCTTTATATTTTCCGTCATACGGGAAGAAATCGTTTGAAAGACACATAATTTTGCTTTCAGAAAATTGTAACGCAAATTTCATTAACTTTTAATACCTGATAACGTATGAACATCAAGAAAAGTTTTGCCCTCATGGCAATGTGTGGCTTCGCCTTTTGTGCAAGCGCGCAAAAGTTGACTTCGCCGGACGGGAATCTGGTGATGAACTTCAGCCTTAACGAGCAAGGCGCACCTGTGTACGACCTTACTTATAAAGACAAAGCAGTCATTAAGCCCAGCACATTGGGATTGGAACTGAAGCGGGAAGACCCCGAAAAGAAAACCGACTTTGAATGGACCGAAATGAAAGACAAAGCCGGAGTAGACAAACGTGCCAATCTGATGACCGGATTTAAAATCAAAGACACACGCACTTCTACATTCGATGAAACGTGGCGTCCGGTATGGGGCGAAGAAAGCGAAATACGCAACCACTACAATGAGCTGGAAGTTACCCTCGACCAGCCTATGAACAACCGGTACATCGTTATCCGCTTCCGCCTCTTTAATGACGGACTGGGATTCCGTTATGAATTTCCACAACAACAAAACCTAAACTATTTCGTAATAAAGGAAGAGCATTCGCAATTTGCCATGGCGGGCGACCACACCGCTTATTGGATTCCGGGCGACTACGATACGCAGGAGTATGATTATACTACGTCCCGTCTTTCCGAAATCCGTGGCAAGATGAAAGACGCCGTTACGCCCAATTCATCGCAATATGTATTCTCGCCGACAGGCGTACAGACCGCATTGATGATGAAGACCGATGACGGACTTTACATCAACCTGCACGAAGCGGCATTGGTAGATTATTCGTGCATGAGCCTGAACCTGGATGACAAGAATATGGTATTTGAATCGTGGTTGACTCCTGATGCCAAAGGAGATAAAGGCTACATGCAGACTCCATGCAATTCGCCATGGCGTACCGTTATCGTAAGTGATGACGCACGCGACATTCTTGCTTCACGTATCACCTTAAACTTAAACGAGCCGTGCAAGATAACCGACACGTCATGGATTCACCCCGTAAAATACGTAGGCGTATGGTGGGATATGATTACCGGACGCGGCACATGGGCTTATACCGATGATGTATACAGTGTGAAATTGGGCGAAACCGATTATTTGCAGACCAAACCGAACGGCAAGCACTCTGCCAACACCGAAAACGTAAAACGCTACATCGACTTTGCAGCCAAGCATGGATTCGATGCCGTATTGGTGGAAGGTTGGAACCAAGGCTGGGAAGACTGGTTCGGAAAGAGCAAGGATTATGTATTCGACTTTGTAACCCCTTATCCCGACTTCGATGTGCAGGAACTTCACCGTTATGCCGCAGGAAAGGGCATCGAGATGATGATGCACCACGAAACTTCCTCATCGGTACGCAACTATGAACGCCACATGGACAAGGCATACCAGTTTATGGTAGACAATGGCTACAGTTCGGTAAAGAGCGGTTATGTAGGCGACATCATTCCGCGCGGAGAACATCACTACGGGCAATGGATGGTAAACCATTATCTCTACGCCGTGACCAAGGCGGCAGACTATAAGATTATGGTCAATGCCCACGAGGCAGTGCGTCCTACCGGCTTGTGCCGCACGTATCCGAACCTTATCGGAAACGAATCAGCCCGCGGAACGGAATACGAATCATTCGGCGGAAGCAATGTAAACCATACGACTATCCTTCCGTTTACCCGTCTGGTAGGAGGCCCCATGGATTACACACCGGGAATTTTCGAACTGGATTGCAGCAAGATGAATCCGACCAATACATCGCGTGTACGCTCTACCCTTGTGCGCCAGCTTGCTTTGTATGTCACGATGTACAGTCCGCTCCAAATGGCTGCCGATGTGCCGGAAAACTACGAGCGTTTCATGGATGCTTTCCAGTTTATCAAGGACGTGCCTGTAGATTGGCAAAGGACTGAATACCTGGAAGCTGAACCGGGAGAGTATGTCACTATCGCCCGTAAAGACAAGCATTCGAACGACTGGTACGTAGGATGTTCGGCAGGATATAACGGACACGAGTCGAAGCTTACGCTCGACTTCCTCGATCCGGACAAAAAATACGAGGCAACTATCTATGCCGATGCAAAAGGCACCGCATGGGACAATAACCCGCAGGCATATACCATTACCAAAAAGAAAGTGACCGCCAAGACCAAGCTGAACTTGAAAGCCGGCATCGGCGGAGGATACGCGATATCGATAAAGGAAATAAAAGATTGATTTTTTCAGGATTAGTTGGATGATTTTTTGAACACAGAGACACGGAGACGCAGAGTTTTTTATAGTTAGACAAAAAGGCATAATCACAAGAGGTAAAAATAAATCTCTGTGCCTTTGTGGCTCAGTGTTCAATAAATAAAGAGGGAAACATACAGTTCTCAATAGGTAAACACATAAACAAACGCATCCGCAAGTCCCCTCCTCTGGGAGGGGATTTAGGGGAGGCTTCAGAAGAGAGAACCAATTTTATTATTCATACTTAAACTAATAAACATGAAAATGAAAGATTTGAAAAGACGAAACAAGCTCCTGCTGCTATGGCTGGCGGGAATGCTGTTCTCCGTACAAGCCTTTGCGCAAAGCATTACGGTCAACGGAGTAGTGAAAGACAACTTGGGTGAACCGGTTATCGGCGCCAGCGTGTTGATAAAAGGCACTACCACCGGTACGATTACCGACTTCGACGGTAATTTCACTTTGCAAGCCAACCAGGGAGACATCATCGCTATCTCCTTTATCGGATACAAAACGCAGGAACTTCCTGCTGCTGCCAACATGAACGTCATCCTGTCAGACGATGCCGAATTGTTGGACGAAGTAGTGGTTATCGGTTATGGTCAAGTGAAGAAAGACGATGCCACCGGTTCGGTTACGGCTATCAAGCCCGATGAATTGAGTAAAGGTATCACGACTAATGCACAAGACATGTTGGCTGGTAAGGTAGCCGGTGTAAGTGTCATTTCGAACGATGGTACTCCGGGTGGCGGTGCAACCATCCGTATCCGCGGAGGTTCTTCATTGAACGCCAGCAACGACCCGTTGATTGTCATCGACGGATTGGCATTGGATAATAGCGGTATCAAAGGTATGTCGAACGGACTTTCTATGGTTAACCCGAACGATATCGAAACCTTCACCGTATTGAAAGATGCTTCGGCTACCGCTATTTACGGTTCGCGTGCATCAAACGGTGTCATCATTATCACTACCAAGAAAGGAAAGAGCGGTCAGGCTCCGCGTGTAAGCTATAGCGGTTCAGTATCGGTAGCTACCACCCAAAAGCGTTACGATGTATTGACCGGGGACGAGTTCCGTGACTATGCACACCAATTGTGGGGCGATGATCTGCCTGCTGAGCTGGGCGATGCCAATACCGACTGGCAAGACCAAGTGTTCCGCACAGCAGTCAGCACCGAACATAATGTTTCTATCAACGGTGGATTCAAGAATCTGCCTTACCGTGTATCGTTAGGCTTTAACAAGAACAATGGTATTGTGAAGACTTCCGATTTCCAACGCTTCACTGCATCGGTCAACTTAGCTCCTTCGTTCTTCGATGATCACTTGAAAGTAAATGTGAACGCCAAGTATATGAACGGAAAGAACAGTTATGCGGAAGGTATTGGCGGAGCTATGGCTATGGATCCTACCCGTCCGGTATATAGCGATGATCCGATGTACAGAACTTCAGGAGGATATTACCAAACGATGCAAGCAACCTCAGCTTTCTCTGACCCCGATTGGAAGTATACAACAAACAAGAACACTCCGGGAAACCCCTTGGCTGCATTGGAGCAGAAAGACGATACGGCAAACAGCAACGACTTCGTAGGAAACGTGGAGGTGGACTACAAATTCCATTTCCTGCCCGACCTCCGTTTGCATGCAAGCATCGGCGGTGAATATGCGGAGGGAACTCAAACCACAATCTGGTCTCCCTATTCGTACTCATACAACTACTACGGAAGAAACGAGCTTGCTACCGAATATAAGTATAACCTTTCTTATAACGTATACGCGCAATACATTAAGGAAGTGGGTGACCACATGATTGACGTGATGGCAGGTGGTGAAGAGCAACACTTCCACCGCAACGGATATAGCGAAGGTCAAGGTTGGGACAGTTATGCAGGAGTGGCACAAGACGTAACAGAGCGTAGTCAAACCGCATACGCAACCCGTAATACACTGGTATCTTACTTCGGACGTTTGAACTATTCATACAAGAATCGTTATTTGCTTACTTTCACCATGCGTTTCGATGGTTCTTCACGCTTTGCCGACGGAAACCGTTGGGGTAAGTTCCCTTCGTTGGCATTGGGTTGGAAACTGAAAGAAGAAAACTTCTTGAAAGACGTGAACTTCCTTTCTGACTTGAAGCTTCGTTTGGGTTGGGGTATTACCGGTCAGCAAGACGTAACCGCCGACTTCGCTTATATGCCTTTGTATATCGTGAACGACGACTATGCACAATATCCTTTTGAAGACGAATATTACCACTCTTCTCGTCCGAATGCGTTCAACACGAATTTGAAATGGGAACAGACTACTACATACAATGCCGGATTGGACTTCGGATTCCTGAACGGACGTATCGTGGGTAACATCGATGGATATTACCGTAAGACCGATGACTTGTTGAATAGCGTCAAGATTCCGGTAGGAACGAATTTCAATGCCCAGATGTTGCAGAACATCGGTTCGTTGAAGAACTACGGTATGGAATTTTCTATTAATGCAAAACCGATTGTTACGAAAGATTTTATGTGGGACTTGACTTATAATTTTACGTGGAACCACAATGAAATCACCAAATTGACCGGTGGGGATGATTCTAATTATTATGTAGAAACTGGCAATAAAATCAGTCCGGGAAACAATACCAAAGTACAGGTGAACAAGGTAGGCTATCCGGCTAATTCGTTCTACGTATACCAACAAGTGTACGATGAAAACGGCAAGCCTATCGAAAACATGTTTGTCGACCGTAACAATGACGGTATCATTAATCCTGACGATAAGTATATTTACAAGAAACCGGCTGCCGACTTCCTGATGGGTCTTACTTCGAAGATGACTTACAAGAACTGGGACTTCAGCTTCGCGCTCCGTGCCAGCCTGAACAACTATGTATATTATGACTTCTTGGCAGGCAAAGCCAATACCAGCCAGTCGGGTATCTTCTCGAACACTGCTTATAGCAACACCACCAAAGAAGCGATTGCATTAGGCTTTACCGGACAAGGTGACTATTACATGAGTGATTATTTTGTACGTAACGCTTCATTCCTCCGTTGCGACAACATCACATTGGGTTACTCGTTCCAGGAACTCTTCAAGAGCCAGGCATACAAGGGTATCGGAGGACGTATCTACGCTACTTGCCAGAATCCGTTCATCATCACTGCATACGATGGACTTGACCCTGAAGTGCAGAGCGGTATTGACGGAAGTCCTTATCCGCGTGCGTTGACGTTCTTGCTGGGATTAACTTTACAATTCTAAACCTTGAAAACAATTGATTGATATATGAAAACAAGATATTTCAAACCTATATTGTCGGCAGCACTGCTTGCTGCTACTACACTGGGAAGCGTGTCATGCATCAACGATCTTGACATCAGCTCCATCGACCCGCAAAGCTCTTCCAGTTTCGACCAATGGGGAGCATTCGTAAAACAATATGCCATGCTGGGATTGACCGGTCAGAAAGGTCTTGCCGGAAGTCCTGACCTTGACGGACAAGATGAAGGTGAATCTGGCTTTTACCGTACCGTATTCAACTGCAACGAACTCTCGACAGACGAATGCATTTGGGTATGGCAGGACAATGTGGACATCCCTCAGTTTACCGGATTGTCATGGAACTCGTCCAGCCAACGTACCGAATGGGTTTATGTGCGCTTGGGATACGACATTACCCAAATGAACTTTTTCCTCGACCAGACTGAAGGAAAGACCGATGCTGAGACCCTTCAGCAACGTGCCGAAGTGCGCTTCTTGCGTGCCCTGCACTATTGGTATTTTATTGATTTGTTCGGCAAAGCTCCGTTTAAAGAACATTTCGACAATGACCTGCCTGTAGAAAAAGGCGGTAAAGAATTGTATGACTATATCCAGAACGAACTGGCAGAAGCCGAAGCCGATATGTACGAACCGGGGCAAGCGCCCTTCGGACGTGCGGACAAAGCTGCCAACTGGTTGCTCCGCGCCCGTCTCTACCTGAATGCAGAAGTCTATACAGGTACAGCCGATTATGAAAATGCCAAGACGTATGCCGATAAGGTCATCAATTCGGGGGCTTATCAATTGTGCGGTGACTACCGCCTGATGTTCATGGCAGACAATGACCAAAATAAGGAAGCTATGAAGGAAATCATCCTTCCTATTCGTCAGGACGGTATGAAAACCCGTAATTACGGAGGTTCTACGTATTTGGTATGCGGAACCCGTACAGGAGGTATGCCTTATATGGGAACCACCAACGGATGGTCTTGTATCATTGCCCGCAACGCATTGGTGTATAAGTTCTTCCCGAACAAAGACGTGCCGATGATTCCGGAAGACGTAGATGTTCCGGCACAAGCCGACCTGCCCAATGATGCAGCTATTGATGCATGGGACGCACAATACGGTGTACGTACCGTAGATATTATCGCAGCTGCCGGAGACGACCGTGCTATGTTCTATGCCGGTGCGGGTGGCGGACGGCGTACCATGGACCCCAGTGCCATCAATAGTTTCCAAAGCGGTCTTTCTATCGTAAAATGGCAGAACATCTGTTCCGATGGAGCAGCAACCAGCCACACTGAATATCCGGATACCGATATTCCTTTGTTACGTCTGGCAGAAGCTTACCTGACACGTGCGGAAGCTAACTACCGGTTAGGGGATACCAATGCGGCTTTGCAAGATATCGTGACGTTAAGAAGTCACCGTGGCTGCACTACTCAGCCTGTGGCAAGTGATATCGACGAAATGTATATCTTGGATGAATGGGCACGCGAATTCTATCTGGAAGGACGCCGCCGTTCTGATTTGGTACGCTTCGATTGTTTCACCACAGACAAATATCTTTGGGATTGGAAAGGCGGTGTAAAAGAAGGACGTCCGGTAAGCGATATCTACAATGTATTCCCGATTCCGGAAACAGACATCAACAACAACCCGAACATGACACAGAATGAAGGGTATTAATGAACTATTTAAATAATGAAAGCCATGAAAAGAATAACCAACATACTCTGTATGGCAGGAATGGGATTGATGCTCTTCTCTGCCTGCGAAACGGATAGAGACGATAACCCGACTTTATACGAACCGGAAAGTTTTGTACTGAATACCCCGGATGACAAAATGTATGACTTAGGCGCTAACGACACGATACGATTGACACTGACTCCTCCCGAATACGGATTTTCAGCAGCCACGACGTATAGCGTACAAGTCAGTTTGCAACAAGACTTTATTGATGAAACAGAGGAGGCGGATGCAAACTATTCGACTCTGAGCACACCATATGATACTGCTTCGATAGCATTGCGTCCGGATCAGTTGAACTCGGCTTTAGCAGGTCAATACCAGACGTTGCATCCTGATGAAAACCCGACCGGAGCTACCGTTACGGCATATATACGCGTGAAAGCGGAAATCACGGGAAGCGGAAGAGGGCTTTCCACTTCAAACACAATCGCTGTCAACCAAGTGAAGCTGGGCGAAGTGGTAAATGCGCTTGAACCGCCTACCACTATGTATCTGATAGGTTCGTCAATCGGTGCCGGAGGCTGGAGCGAATGGAAGCCAATGGTAGCGGTTAATGGCATGGCTGGCGAATTCTGGTCGATGGTATACTTCGATGCGAATGCCGTATTTAAGTTTGGCACGATGGTAAACGAATACATCGGTTATACCGATAGCCGTTTGACAATCAAAGACAATGCAGGAGCCGGAGTATCTGAGGCACCAACTGACGGTAACATTCAGGTAAGCAAAGCCGGATGGTATATCCTCTATATCCAGGCAGCTGTCAATGGCGACGACTATGCATTCACCATGACTTTCTATGAACCCAATGTTTATGTATTCGGAGCAACAGCAAAAGATTCATGGGGTTATACAGACGAATGGAAGTTCACCGTTCCAGATACCAAAGAAGGTAATTTCGAATCACCTGTTCTTGGTGCAACCGGCGAAGTGCGTATGTGTATCCAAGCCAACACCGATTGGTGGAGATTGGAATTCACCTTGAAAGATGGAACAGACATCTTCTATCGTGAGAATAATGCTGTCAACAGCGGATGGACCGATATGGGAGCAGAATATTCCGTAACCGGAAAATCTGGTCAAAAGATTTACCTGAACTTTGCCAGTGGAACCGGAGAAGTAAAATAAGATATTCAATGATTACTCACAGGTAATAGTTAAGTTAAACTTGCATTTAAAAGCCCCCGGCTGCAAAGAGCGGTCGGGGGCTTTTTGTAAGATTTCTGAAAAAGAGGAACGATTTATCAGAAAAAGACGTAACTTTCTGTAATTTAGCGGGAATATGGGCAAACGATTCTGAGGCAGAAGCAATGACATCTATCATACGTGACGGAGAAGCGACCGCCAGCGATGCTGATACGGGCGGTCGCGTTCTCTCCATAATACGGTATCAAAACAAATCAGAATGAGTCCCCGTATTAGCCATCAACATAATCAACTCGTTATCATCCTGTTGCCATAGCAATAACCAATCCGGACGGATGTGACACTCCATCGTACCCCTTTTATCTCCTTTAAGCGGATGGGGGTAATACTTTGCCGGAAGGTTGCCGGTTTCTACCAATAAATCCATAACCTCTTTCAGTTCTTCCATAGGCAAGCCACGACGTTGACAACGCTTTACGTCTTTCTTGAATTGCTTAGTGACTTTTAAACGGTATTTCATGGTTCAGGCTCATTCAACACATCATTGAAAAAATCATCCACGCTTTTATACTCGTAAACATCGCCATTTCGAATATCGTCTAAAGACTGTTCGTATGTCGACCGTTTCCTGATATGCCATCCCATACGGTCTATTAACGTTTTGAGAAAACCTAAATCAGCTTTAGGCAACTGCACAAGCACCGTTTCCGTCAAATTATCCGGTTCAATAGCCGGAGTGTGTACCATTTTGTCTTTCATATCTTTTCTAATTTTATCCCTTATCTCAACCAAATAATATCCCCTACCTTAATCTGCGCCGTTTCCGGATCCAGCTTGTTCAGCTTATAGAGGTTCTTTATCTTGATGCCGAACATCTGCGAAATGCTGTACATCGAATCCCCTTCTTTCACAATATAAGATATGTGGTCTTTGGTGGCTTTCTTTCGTTTCTCTTCTAAGTAAACGATTTCGCCCCCCTTGGAACTCGTAATCTTTCGGTAACTCATTGTACTTGCGCACATTTTTCTTCTTGATGTCAAACTCCTTGCCGATGCTCTTGAACGTATCTCCCCGGCGGGCTATGATATAAAGGAGTTCGTTTGCCAGATAAGGCTGGTGCGGGTTGGGAAACTCTTCCGCCCATTTCAAGCCTCCTTTTTTATCATATTTGTCCAAATCGTACGTCTCGATGATGTTAATCAGGCGGGTCGCATAACGGGGGTCGGTGGCATATCCTGCCTTTTTCAACCCTTTTGCCCAGCCTTTATAATCCGTTATTTTCAGGCGGAACAAGAATGCGTATCGTGCACCCGAACGCAAGAACTTGGAATGGTCGCGATACGAATCCTTGGGATGCTTGTAAGCACGGAAACATTCGTTGGGCGCATCATCGGTATACCGCACCGAACGCCCGTCCCACGATCCGCCGCACTTGATGCCGAAATGGTTGTTCGACTTCCGTGCCAACTGGCTTCTGCCCGCACCCGACTCTAACAACCCTTGTGCCAACGTAATGCTTGCCGGAATACGGTAATGTTTCATTTCGTCTACCGCAATGCTGCGGTATTTCTTGATATAGTCTTCGTATGCTTTGTTCCGTTGCTGTGCCGAAACCGCGCTTGTCCCGCATAGCAGGACGATAACCATCAGCCAATGAATGAGTTTCTTCATGATGTATGTGCCGTTTATTTGTCGGCAAAGATAAAACTTCACGTGAAGAAAAGCAAAATAAGATAGGAAATCTCCTTTTTTTTCTATTAATTTGTACATTGAAGGGAATAAGGCGACAGGCAGACAGGTTGACAAAGCCTTGTATCTTCTTATAGAAAATGGAATGGAACACAGAGACACGAAGACACAGAGTCTTATTTTTAATGAATATCCGCAATGATCCACTGTAGGGGTGGGGTAGCCCGCCCGTATTGACCTTTGCCTTCTCTATATTTATTTCTCCGTGTCTCTGCGCCTCTGTGTTCAATAAAAAAGAATCACATTGATTTTTTGCAATCCATTTCTGATTAACTATAACTAAAATCTTCAAAGCATGAAAGAAATAAAACTGGAAATCAATATCTGTTCTTGCGCTTACGAAGAACTGGGTGAAGAAGAACGCAGGCTGGTCAGTGCAGCCAAAGAAGCGGCGGCGCGGAGTTATGCCCCTTACTCGCGTTTCCATGTGGGAGCAGCTGCCTTGCTTGCGAGTGGCATTATCGTAACAGGTTCCAATCAGGAGAATGCGGCATACCCTTCGGGCATCTGTGCCGAACGCACGACTGTGTTTTATGCCAATTCGCAATATCCTGACCAACCGATAAAAGCTTTGGCAATAGCGGCTCGTGATGTGTCAGGTTTTACCAAAAATCCGATTCCGCCTTGTGGGGCATGCCGTCAGGTTTTGTTGGAAGCCGAACAAAGATATGGCTGTCCCATGCGCATTCTTTTGTACGGCGCCCAAAAAATATATTGCCTGAACGGAGTAAAAGACTTGCTTCCTCTTTCTTTCGGAAGCGAGTTTCTATGAAATTTCTGTAGCAGATTACCGTCCACCTTTATGAAGCTTCAATTGCATGTGCAATATCGGGAAAGGGTTTCCTTGGCTGTCGGTTTCATTGCGGCGGAAGACTTCGAAACCGAGGTGGCGGTAAATGTCTGTAGCTTGTGCATTCTGCTCGTTTACGTCGATGTAGAAAGCTTTGTATCGATTGATAGCCAACCGGATGAGCCGTTTTCCGATTCCTTTTCCGATATGTCCGGGAGCAAGGAACAGAGCTTCTATTTTCTGGTCTTGGATGCACATAAAGCCAACAGGTTTGTTGGCGGCAAACGCTATAATCAAGGTATCGATGGTGCGCAATGCTTCTTCGGTCATGGGACGAAGGTTTCGGATGTCTTGTTCGCTCAGAAAGTGATGGGTGGCGCGGACGGATGATTCCCATACCTGCATCAGTTGGCTGATGAGTTCCGTTGGCCGGGCATCTTTGTTTATTTCCCGAATCTGTTGAAGCGCCTTCCACTCTTCTGCCGTAATCCGCATGAAATGTTCCGTGCGTATATCGCCCAAAGGAGATGTGTTGCCGCTCTCCGTGTGATGATAGGTAAGTCCGCATTTCTCCATTACGCGGCGCGATTGGGTATTCC
>VOFD01000479.1_pt1:0-30000 | contig 1138000 bp, 1367 predicted proteins | sample 5384101 | NCBI WGS metagenome assembly VOFD01 (sample SAMN12384723, study PRJNA508395) | human gut metagenome | isolation source: healthy gut C | host: Homo sapiens
GAAAGAGACATTCGATCCAACATCAGTCCATATAAAATTTTAGCATCGCTTGATAAATCTTTAAAATAACTGTCTGTAAATAATGCTTTTTGGTATGCGGTAGAAGCTGAACTGGTCAGCTTCGGTACCGTAAAAATAATTAAATGTCATTTTTTTCTCCATAATTTCCTCCTTTCATTTTCTGCTAAGAAGTCCTCTTTTAAACTTCTTTGACTTTGTTTTCTTAGCTTTTTTCTATCCTTAACAGGACTGTTCCTGCATCCATTTTTCTAATAATGATTCAATCACCTGCTCCATATCTTTTCCATTGCAGATTCTTCATTTACCACACCGAGCAGTTCATCAATACTTGCCAGTTTAATCTTTTCACCACTTCTATTTTTCATTCTTCAAAACCTCCTGTGTTAAATTCATATATGCCTCAGCAACTTTTCCTTTTGGACAATGCATGTAGATACCTCTGCACTGGTCTCAGCAGCTTTTACGGACATCGGAATCACATTTTCAAATACCTCAATCTGGCTTCCATAGGTTGTATGTACTCTTGATGCAATGTCCCTTGCGTAATTGGTTCTGAAATCTACCATAGTCAACAGAATGCCCTCGATCGCCAGTTTCCGGTTCAATCTTTTCTTTACTGTAAGAATGGTCTTGATCAGCTGTTGAAGTCCTTTAACAGGCAGATATGCAGCCTGCACAGGTATCAGAACAGAATCAGAAGAGACCAGTGCATTGATCGTCATCATACCAAGGCTCGGCATACAGTCGATCAGGATATAATCGTATCGGGATCTTATCGCATCGATATATTCTTTCATGATCATTTCTCTGCTCATAACATTTCCCATCGTTACTTCCAATGCGGAAAGCTCAATATTTGCCGGAAGAAGATCTACATTTTCCTGGTGATGTAAGATCCCATCTTCTAAAGAGATTTCTTCTTCGTTGATAACATCCATCATGATCGTTGCCAGTGTAATTCGAAGATCATCCGGTTCTTCATATCCAAGACTTGCTGTTAAACTTCCCTGTGGATCCGCGTCGATCAGCAACACTTTCTTTCCTTCTCTTGCCAGTCCAATACCTACATTTACGGTTGTGGTGGTCTTGCCGACTCCACCTTTCTGGTTTACTACGGATATAACTTTACACATGATTTCTTCCTCCTTTAACTTTCCCATGATTCTTTTTTCCATAATTTCAGCAGTGCCAGTATTTCCCGTTTCATCATTGCCGGTGTATAAGAATTTGGAAAATACTTGTGTAGCTGCTCATTGGTAAATGCTACTCTGGTGATCTCACCTTTTTTAACTTCACACATGATTTCTTCCATCTTTTCCAGCGATAACTGTTTTTTCTTTACTCAGCTGCTTTATCCGCTGAGCCTGTGAGAGTGACGGAATCGCCTGTGCATAATCCATTGCTTTAAGCAGTTCTCTTTGTTCATTTTCTTTCAATGCAGCAATCTCTACTGCCGGACAAAAAGAATCCAGTTTCTGCAACATTTCCGGTATAAGCTTTGTCAGTGATATATAACGCTGCACTTGTTTTGGGCTATCACCACAATCCTCACTGATAATATCTATCGATCGTTTTCTTGGTGTTTTGTGGTCAACTTGGCTCTTTTTTTTCGACCACTTTTTCTTTTTAGTACGTCATTCTTCAGTTTGTAAGCAAAAGCTTTTTCGCTGTAGCTGATCCGTTCTCTGTGAAGATTAGAATCCACCATACTTAAAATGGAATCATCTTCACTTAATACCCGGATAATCACTGGTACTTTACGATATCCCAGTTTCTCCGCAGCATGTTTTCTTCTGTGACCGGATATGATCTCATAGTATCCATCCGGTACTGGTCTGACGATCAGCGGATTTAAAATGCCATACTTCTCAATGCTTTCCTGCAGAAGAAACATTTCCTTATCATCTTTCACCTGAAACGGATGCTCCTTTGAATGGGCGAAGACGCTCAATCTCAATTTCTATGATTCTTTCTTCGTTTTCTCCTGATTGTCTGTTTGGTTCAGCCATCTTGACTCCTTTCCTCCAGGATTCAGGAAATAAAAAATGCCTGCCTGGAACTTTTATAGATAGTAAAGTTCCAAACAGACATTGCTGTTTGACCATTAGCTGTAGCTAATAGAATTGAATACTGTTTCAGCTAATTTATGTTTGCAGATTTGGGAGAGATTATTTCTTTTCCCGCCTTTTCTCTGATTTACATCCCCGAATAAGGGGTGACAACAGAGCGGAATCCAAATGTTAGCTGGACTTTTTAAAACCCATGTTTGCAAACCGGTGATTTTGATTAGCTGTCAGCTAACAAAAATCGGATTGCGTTAGCTGGAAATTGATCATTTTGAATGGAATTTCATCTCACGAACGTGATTAGAAAATAACAAAAGCGTTCGTTGTCAGCTAATCCAGCTAACATTTTCGAACGCTTTGAAGTCCGTCGCCAAGAGGATTTGAACCTCCGACCCCTCGCTTAGGAGGCGAGTGCTCTATCCAGCTGAGCTATGACGACACATGCCGCAAACCCTTGATTTTACTGGGTTTCTGGGATTTTTCCCTTCGGCCATATATAAGATTATCAACTCTTTTTCGAGTTGTCAATCTACAGAGTTGTTTTTTTTTTTTGATTTGGTAACATTAGAACGTTCCCCAATTTGGGGAATGCTTTGTTGTCACCATTAGCATTTTTCAGAATAGATTACACTCCCTTTGCCCTTACCTCTCTGTTTATGTATGCCTTCTCTGTCAGATAATCACACACATTCTGCAGATAAAATATAAGTGTTACGCCGAGATTAGGGTCATCACATACGCCTGCATATGATTCCTTCTCTGAGTGCTTTTCGATATCTATTATCTCATTTGTAGTCTTTTCGCTTCCCGTGAAATACGGATAGTAATAATCTATGTCAAAGCTATCATCGTCATTGTATATTCCTCTGACTGTAATTCCCATATTGGGTGCCACATCACATGACAGCTCGGCAAATTCATTGCCCTCTGAATCCTTTGTTACCTTTATTTTTTCCGGCTTATCAATTATATTGTTAATTACCTCGTTTAACTGTCTCTTTGTTATATCTGAAAATCCTATTGCTCTGAGGAATTGGTGCATTACTTATTTCTCTTTTCTTTAAATTACCTGAAGAATTGAAATGTTTTTATCAAGCATGAGATTCAATCTGTTGTGAAGCATCAATTTGCCATTATTTTCATTTCCAAAAATCATGATAATAGGATTCTCCGGATCTACTGTCTGGGAAACTACTACTCCCTCTTCTTCAGCATTGGTCTTTACTGTTGTACCGACAGGATATCTGGCTATTGATGATAGCAGGCACTTAATAATTTTGTTATCAAATCTGCCGCCATCATTTTCCTTTATCTGATTTATGGCTTCCTGCACACAAATGCGCTTACACTCCATACCGCTTATCAGCGAATCAAACGCATCACATGCCTGAATTATTCTACATTCCAGTTCTTTATTCTTTTTGCTTCATAGGAAAACCTGTGCCTGCCATATTTTCATGATGTGATAAAACCATCTTCATTGATATTGGCGCTATCCAGTTTTCCTCATCCAATGCCGAATATCCTAAAATGGTATGCTTTTTATATTCAAAAAGCTCCGCAGGATTTGCATTGGAAAAATCCCTGTTTTTATATCGTGTGACAATAAAACGCAGCCCGATGTCATGTAATAAACATCCCACCGCTATGTTATACTTTCGCTTTTCGTCAAGCTTTAGCTTTCTTGCAACAAGTACTGATAAAAGTGTCACCATGACTGTGTGCTCATATAAGTCCGAATTACGCTCTTTTATATCAACAATCACGTCATATGGCATATCATTTATATCATGGACAATATCATTTGCGATTATTTCAAATTCCTTTAAGGATTTGCCATCATGATATATATGGCTTTCCATCAGTCTACGCACTTTTTTCACGTATTTGTCGAAAATAGCCGGGTCTACTATAGAATTCGGACTTTCGTAATTCTCATACGGATCCTCTACCATCACTGATTCTATTCCAAGTGACTCTATAAGTGGCACATAATCAGGCTTAATCCTTGTGCCATTTGGTATTAAAATATCATTTTTTTCTGTTAGTATTGGTTCCGCAAGTACTTCACCGCCAACTAAGCTGCTGACTGCTTTTATCCTCATAAACTAAAACACCCCATTGTTATTTTTTTCTGCAGGCATATTTGCCTCCTTGGCCATATTCAACGCTTCCTGCTCTTCATCTGCTAAAACAATAATGGAATTTCCGCCAACAATCTCCTTGATGTATGTATAGCAACCCTCACGACTGTGAACGGCATTGAGTACAAAGCCATCATCCTTTCCATTTAACATGGCAAGTGAAAAGCTTAGCTTTCCGCCCATCTCATTGAATGCATCATACTTCACAAGTCCTACCTTCTGGTATGAACACTTCATGTTAGCAAATAATTCTTCTATATTCTTTTTTGATTGATGAGTTTGCTGCAACAAGTTCATCTACCTCGTCAAGTCTCTTGATAATTGTGTCCTCCAATGACTTTGCAGTTTTTCCACTCATAAACACTTTGTATCTTTTTTTTTTGAGCTTACCGATCTGCACCATATTTGTGATTATGAGGATGAGCAGAATAATTACCACTCCCGCCAATCCTAATATAATGTAGTCGGAATCGAATCCTAAATATTCAGAAATCATTTTTTACTCCTATCTATATTGTCGTATATTTTGCATAAAATTTAAATAGTCTCTTTGTCTCATTTTCTGTATGATTTTATTATTTTTTTCATTAAATATACAAAATCTAAATACTATCTAATTATTTCTATTGATTTTGGACTGAATTGAGCATGTTTACTATTCTATCCAGTTCATCATGAGAATAATATTCTATTTCTATCTTTCCGGAATTTTCATTTTTCCTGTTGATTAGAACCTTTGTTCCCATATTCTTTTTAAGCTTTTCCTCAAGATCCTTGTAGATTGCTTCCATCTGAGGATTAACTGTTTTTTTTCGGACTTTGTCTTTTTCTTGTTCTTCTGTAATGATTTAACAAGCTTCTCTGTATCCCTGACACTTAGCTTTTGATCGAAAATCTGTTGTGCTACCACATACTGCTGATTCTGATCTTCTATACCAAGTAATGCTCTTGCATGGCCTGTAGTGAGCATTTCATCTATCACCATCTGCTGTACCTTTTCATTGAGCTTGAGTAAACGCATTGAATTGGTAACTGCTGTTCTGCTCTTTGATACTCTCTCTGCCACATCATCCTGCTTCAGTTTAAATTCCTCAAGCAGACGCTTGTATGCCAAAGCCTCCTCAATTGGATTCAAATCCTCTCTCTGAATATTTTCTATAAGGGAGATTTCCATAATCTGCTGATTGGTCAATTTTTTGATTATGACAGGGACTTTCTTTAGACCTGCCAGCTTTGCTGCTCTCCATCTTCGCTCACCTGCGACGATTTCATAGTAATCATCCCTTTCCTGGCAAAGTAAAGGCTGTAAAATGCCAAACTGTTTTATCGATTCTGATAACTCTATAAGTGCATCCTCATCAAATTTCTTTCTAGGCTGTTCTCTGTTAGGCTCTACCTTATTAATATCTATCATTACAGCATCCGCTGCATGATTGCTCTTTGGTTTTACCGGCTTTGATACCTTGTCTGTAATTAATGAATCAAGTCCCTTACCCAATCCTTTTTTTTGCCGCCATACTATCTTAAATATCCTTTCTTGCTATTATTTCCTTTGCCAGATTTCTGTAGCTTTCTGCTCCGGCCGATTTACTGTCATACATATTTATCGGAATACCATATGATGGTGCCTCAGCTAATCTGATATTTCTTGGAATCATTGTATTGTAAATCTTTGTATCCAGATTTTCTTTTACTGTCTCTACAACCTGATTTGACAGATTTGTCCTGACATCATACATGGTGAAAACAACTCCCTCAATCTGTAACTCCGGATTAAGTCTCTCCTGCACCAGATTGATTGTATGAATCAGCTGACTAAGTCCCTCCAAGGCATAATATTCACACTGAATAGGAACAAGAACTGTATCTGCAGTAGTCATTGCATTGACTGTCAGCATGTTGAGTGAAGGAGGACAATCTATAATAATAAAATCATAGTCCTCTTTTATGTAATCAACTGCACTCTTTAATATATATTCCTTATCATTTATGCCCAAAAGCTCAATCTCTGCTCCGGCCAGATTTACATTAGATGGAATGACATATAAATTGTCCACCACCGTATTTTCAATACTCTCTGCAATTGAACACTCATCAAGCATGAGATTGTATACCGTATTCTCCACTTCGTCCTTATTTACACCAAGGCCGCTTGTCATATTACCCTGCGGGTCTAAATCAATTGCCAGTACCTTTTTTCTTTTTTTCAGCCAGACACGCTGCCAAATTGATAGAAGTAGTGGTCTTTCCAACCCCACCCTTTTGATTTGCAACTGCTATAATTCTTCCCATTATAAATCCTTTCGCAATTTACTTAAAATTCTGATGCTATATGTTATATTCTATATTTTATATTTTATATTTTATATTCTACATTTTACATGCCATATTCTATATGTCATAATTGTTTTATAATAACTATTCAAAGTCATCTTGAGAACAACAAACTCTTCTACATCATCATATTTCTAAAATTGTAAATTGAAATCTTACATACTTAAATTATTATATCACTCTTAACTCTATAATGCTATTAAATTCCATTATATAAGTACAATATTTTTCAAAAAATCATTTATCTGGTTCATTTTTTATTAAGTGTAACTATACACTCTTTCCCATTTCATATACTTTATTTAATATATCATACATTGTTTTCACATCCTCTGTTTTTCTTGTATCATAAGCAAATACAATGCCGCCCTCTTCACTTCCATTTTCTCCGAAGCACGAAATATACTGTCTGAAACACTTAATCATGGTTTGTACATTTGTCTCTTTTCTTGTAGCTGCAGCACTCAATAAATAAAAAACTTTTTTTCCATATAATCTTCAATTGCAAAAGTTCTGTCAATCATTCTTTTCATCAAAGAGGGCCAGGTATAAAAGTAAACCGGACATGCTAAAACAATTACATCTGCTTTATACATTTCATCATATATTTCATTCATATCATCGTCTTGAACACATTTTCCTCCATTTTGCTGACAAATAGCACAACCACAACAATCTATTATTGTTTTATCCTTCAATACAATTTCTGTTACAGTATTATGATTTTCAATTGCGCCTTTGGCAAATATATCAGCCATTGTTGCAGTATTACCTTCTGCTCTTGGACTTCCTTTAATTATAAAAACTTTTTTATTCATACAAATTATGTCACCTTCTATATCCTTTATTTAAATTTTTTATCGTCTAATTATTAAAACATTGCATTCTCGTATTCACTCATTATATCATTTAAATGTTTCACGTGAAACATTCCCATTTTATCATTTAATACTTATACTTATCAATTAATATTTTATTTAATTCTATACAATCAAATTACATAATAATTGATTATACACCATCATATAATTCAAAACGTAAAATATTAACCTATACACTATAAATTCACACTTTATTTATTTTTATAAGTACTATACTATACTACATTTAAGCATATCCACAATCTAAGGAATGCAACATACATATAAATTTCAAACGAGTCTATGCAGTAACTTAGAGTATGTTTGAAATCACTTCTATACGTAGCAGCGCTCGTACACGGATGTACGAGTGAGTCCATACTGAGCCACGATGGCGAATATGGACGGTGGCGTACTATTGTCTCAACCTATATGTGATTTCATACATACTCTTAGTTGCAGAGTAAAACGAGTGCGAAATGTATATGTATGACGGATTCCGTACTACTGTCAATAAACTAAAACATCCGTATTAATTAAATCATATATTATATAAATAAAAGAATGTTTCACGTGAAACATTTTGTATAATTCAATAAATATGTATAGTACTTCCACAATTCAAGGAATCCGGTATACATATACATTCCAAACGAGTCTACGCAGTAACTTAGAGTATGTTTGAAATCACTTCTATACATAGCAACGCTTGTACACGGATGTACAAGCGAGTCCATACTGAGCCACGATGGCGAATATGGACGGTTGCGTCCTATTGTCTCAACCTATATGTGATTTCTTACATACTCTTGGTTGCGGAGTAAAACGAGTGCGGAATGTATATGTATGCTTGATTCCGTACTATTGCCAATAAACTAAATCATATATTAGAAGAGGAATGTTTCACGTGAAACACTATATTTTATTATTCAATTCTAGAGTATTATACCATAGAATTTTTATAGTACATCCACAGCGTAAGGAATCCGGCATACATATATATTCCAAACGAGTCTACGCAGTAACTTAGAGTATGTTTGAAATCACTTCAACACTTAGCAACGCTCGTACACGGATGTACGAGCGAGTCCATACTGAGCCACGATGGCGAATATGGACGGTTGCGTACTACTGTCTCAACCCATATGTGATTTCTTACATACTCTTAGTTGCGGAGTAAAACGAGTGCGGAATGTATATGTATGACGGATTCCGTATTACTGTCAATATACTATATTAAATAATCAAAAAGGAATGTTTCACGTGAAACATTCCTCTAATAAAATTCAAATAAAATATAAAACGTATATTACATAATCTGAATAATATTGTTACGGATTGCAAATACCGCGGCCTGAGTACGATCAGTAACCTCAAGCTTCTTGAAAATACTTGAAATATGATTCTTAACAGTTCTCTCACTAATCTTCATTTCCTTAGCAATATCTCTGTTAAACTTACCAACAGCCATTTCTTTAAGTACTTCCATCTCTCTCTTAGTAAGAGCATCTATCTTAAGCTCATCCTCATTCTTCTGAATCATCTTAGAATTAAGAGCCGGAGTAAGACTAGGCTGTATATAAGTCTCGCCATCAGCAATAGTGAAAATAGCCTTTTTAAGCTCAGCAGACCCAGAATCCTTCAATACATATCCATTGATTCCGATATCTACAGCCTTCATAAGATATTCTGTCTCATTGTGAACAGTAAGAACAAGTACCTTTACCTTAGACTTTCTGTCCTTTAAAGCTTTTAATACCTCAAGACCATTCATCTTTGGCATATTGATATCCAAAAGTAATACATCAGGTCTAAAGGTCTTTAATTTATCAAGACAATCCTCACCATTCTCTGCCTCAGCAATAACCTTGATATCACCGTCGAGCTCCAGCAGATTTTTAAGTCCCTCTCTGATCATAGAATGATCATCTGTAATCATAATGTTAATAGCCATAATTTAATCCTCCTTATTTACAGGTATAATTACCTTAACTATACACCCCTCACCGGGTTTTGATGAAATAGATATTTTACCGGAAAGAAGATAAATTCTTTCCTTCATCATAGACAATCCAAAGCCTGAATTATCTTCTCTTGTAAACTCAGGAATAGCAGATGTGTCAAAACCATCTCCGTCATCCTTTATCGTCAAAGTAAGTGATTTTGGTTCATACTTTAATGAAACATTAATTTCTTTGGCATGACCATGCTTGATAGAATTACTGCAAGCCTCCTGAATGACCCTGAGTAAGGTTAGTGACACAAGACTGTCTACCATGTACTCATCACCTGATGTCTTGAAATTGCATCTTATATTATTTGAATTGCATGAAGCTTATCAAGCGCACGCTCAACAGTAATATTAAATCCAATATCATCAAATGACATAGGTCTTAAATTATAAATCATATTTCGAAGCTCATTGATAATATCCTTCAGTATCTTTCCCTGAGACGTGAGCTCAAGCCGGCACCTGATAGGGTCAACATCCATAAGTTTAAGACAAAGCTCTGTCTTGTGAGTGAGTGATGTCAGACTCTGTACAGTAGAATCGTGCAAATCACGAGCGATACGCTGTCTCTCACTCTCAACAGTATGTAAAATCACCCTCTTAAAAGCATCACTATCCTCTTCGTTGATAACATCAGATATGGCCTCTGAAATTTCTACTTCATTAGTTGTCTCATCAGAATTATACACTCTGATAACACTGTTGATTTCATCAATCTTGCAATCAACATCAGATATCTGTTTGTGTAAAGACTTTATCTGAGGCTCAATCAGCTTCTGTTCTTCCTTAAGTTCCTTAACTTTACTCTTATTATATGAATTGATTTCACGTGGAGTAAAAGCCTCAAAGCTTTGATCGCATTTTCCTTCAAGCATCTGGATAATCTTGATATTTTCTTTAAAATGATTCTCAGCGGCAGTAAGCTTTTCTATAAGCGCATACTTGCTGTCATAAAATTCATCTCTTGTTTTCTCTAAATATTTTTTAACCATAATCACCGAACTTTTGTTTGTATAATTAATTTATCTACGATATAATTATATATCATTTTTACTATATTTAAAAGCAATTATAAAAAATAATTGTATAAAACTTCTTTTTTGTTATAATATAGTTATAAGAATACAAAATCAATATATCAAATTTTTCAGATAAAAACAAGGAGGTTATAACATGAAAAAAAGTACAAAAAATCTACTTTTTCTCACATCTGCAGTGATTGCCGGAATGCATATATACAACAGAGTTGTAGACTCTAATGCCGAAAGGAAAAATGCACTCAAAGTAGACAATGGCCACTACTACAAATGGAAAGAAGGAAATATCTTTTATACAAAAACCGGCACCGGTAAGCCAATACTTTTAATACACGACACCGACTCCGGAGCATCCGGTGAAGAATGGGCTAAAGTAGCTAAAAAGCTTGCAAAGAACAATACCATATACACAATTGATTTACTTGGATGTGGCCGCTCGGACAAGCCTTCCATCCAATATACAAGCTACATGTATGTACAGATTATCACAGCCTTTGTAAATGACGTAATCGGAAAGCCTGTTAACGTAGCTGCAACCAATCTTTCAACAGCTCCTGTAATCATGGCAAATGCTCTGTCAAAGGATTTATTTAATAAAATCATACTTATAAACCCTGTATCATTGCAACAGCTTAAATGCATACCTGACAAGAGCACCAAATTTAAGCAGAACATAATTAATCTACCAATCGTAGGTACATTTATATACAATAAGCTTATGAGCCCTATCAAGGTAGATTCTCTTCAGAAATAAATTTATTTCAAGAAGCCAGCTCATATCAGATAATATGAAGGATGCATACTATGAGTCCGCACATAAAGGGCAAAGCCGCGGCAAATATCTTTACTCTAGCATTTTATCAAACTACATTAATACTAATATCGCGCCCGCTCTCAAGAACCTGGACAAAGATGTATCAATTATAGCTTCAACAGGAATAAAAAATAATATGGATGTTATCAACAATTACCATAAGCTAAACAGTAAATGCGACATCATCCATATTGCAAATGCAAAGCTTTATCCTCAGTTAGAGTTACCGGAGAAGACAGCTTCAATTATTAAAAAAAATTGTTACTAACTAATTCTATACTTTAATCTAAAATAAAGCACCGCCTATAACTATTCTATAATAATTATAACGTTTTTTTACAATGGTTTCTTAGAAGGCAGTCCGGCTTTTCTCGGATACTTATTGCTCGTATTCATAACCTTATCAATTATGACAAAAGAGCGATGATTATCCGAGTAGCCAAACTGCTCTATTTTATTCAGCTTTCCTCCCAACAGATAAATGGCCGACTTTGCATCTGCCACCTCGCTCTCGCACTCACCTGATTTATATGACACAAAGCAGCCTCCCATTTTCACAAACGGCAGACAGTATTCTGAAAGAGTAGACAGATTTGCAACTGCTCTCGATACACAAATATCATAAGCTGCCCTGTGTTCCTTATCTCTGGCAAAATCCTCTGCCCTGCCATGAACTGCTTCAATATTCTTAAGCTCAAGCGCTTTAATCACTTCATTTAAAAATCCAACTCTCTTATTAAGTGAATCTAATAAAGTAATCTTAAGCTGGGGAAAAGCTATCTTAAGAGGAATACCGGGAAAACCAGCTCCGGTTCCGACATCAATGATATTTTTTTTCCGCGTTTAAATCTAATGTGTGGCATAAAAACAAGCTATCAAGGAAGTGTTTCTCTATTACCTCGTCGAAATCTGTGATGGCAGTAAGGTTCATAACCTTGTTTTTTTTCGATAAGCATGTCATAATATAGCTCAAATTGCTCTAATTGTGAATTATTTAATGTACATTTAATTTTTGATAATTCATCAGTGAAGTGTGTGAAATCATATTTCATATTTTATTCTCCATTATTATTGTTCAACGCTTGTATTATCTGGGTTTAATCTAGAAAATAAATCAGGATTTGAGTATTTTAATTGTTCCAGAAATACCAGTAAAACCGATATATCAGCTGGTGTGACACCTGAAATTCTGGATGCCTGACCTATACTAAGCGGCTGAAATTCATTCAGCTTCTGCTGTGCTTCAATTCTCAGACCCGAAATAGTATTATAATCAAAATCAGTAGGTAACAGTTTTTTCTCAAGCTTCTTAAAATGAGAGACCTGCTTGATCTGTCTTGAAATATACCCTGCGTACTTAATAAGAATATTAATCTGTTCTCTTATGTCATCAGATAACTTAGGTCTGTCGGGATCTATCGGAGCGAGCTTGTCATAATCCAGCTCAGGTCTTCTGATAAGCTCCTCAAGTGTGGTTCCGTTGCTCAGCTCTATACTTTTGTATTTCTTCAGTATCTCCTGTACATCAGCCCTTGCGCCGATATTTACATGCGACACTCTCTCTATTTCCTTATCAATAAGCTCTTTCTTTTTTACATACATAGTCATATCTTTCCTTTGAAATCAGACCAACCTCGTATCCCTTCTCGGTGAGACGCAAATCTGCATTGTCCTGTCTTAAAAGGAGACGATATTCCGCTCTTGAAGTCATCATGCGGTAAGGTTCTCTATTTTTCTTAGTGACCAGATCATCTATCAACACACCTATGTACGCTTCTGACCTGTCAAGTATCAATGGCTTTTTGCCAAGTATCTTCATGGCTGCATTAATGCCGGCGATAAGTCCCTGACATGCAGCCTCCTCATATCCGGACGAACCGTTGAACTGTCCACCACTGAACAGACCATGTATTTTCTTAAACTCGAGCGATGCATATAGCTGGTTTGCATTGATACAGTCGTACTCTATGGCATAAGCATCTCTTACTATCTTCACATTTTCAAGTCCCGGAAGGGTGCGGTACATCTCATACTGCACATCCTCAGGCATAGACGAAGACATACCTCCGACATACATCTCGTTTGTGTTTAAACCCTCAGGCTCAATAAATATCTGATGTCTTTCCTTTTCAGCAAACTTAACCACCTTATCCTCTATTGAAGGACAATACCTAGGACCTGTTCCCTCTATGATGCCTGCATAAATCGGTGAACGGTCGAGATTGTTTCTGATAATCTCATGGGTCTTACTATTCGTATATGTAAGCCAGCATGAAACCTGATCAATCTGCACACTTTCAGGATCAGTTGTAAATGAAAACGGCACTACCCTCTCGTCACCGAACTGTTCCTCCATCTTGGAAAAATCAAGACTTCTCTTATCTACACGCGCTGGAGTTCCTGTTTTGAATCTGCGCATCTCAATTCCGTGATCTATGAGCGACTGAGTCAGATGGTTGGCTGCCAAAAGTCCATTCGGACCTGTATGAGTGATCATCTCGCCGGTTAAGCATCTGGCTCTTAAATATGTACCGGTGCACAGCACAATCGCCTTACAATGATATAAAGCTCCCTGAAGTAGTTTTTGCACCGACTATATTATTATTCTCATCGGTAACAATCTCAGAAACCTCACCCTGTCTGATGGTCAGATGGTCGGTATTTTGAAGGGTTTTTCTCATTTCCATACTATATTCCGCTTTATCTGCCTGCGCGCGGAGAGAATGAACAGCCGGCCCCTTCGATTTATTTAGCATCTTTGACTGGATAAAGGTCTTGTCAATGTTTTTTCCCATCTCGCCGCCAAGTGCATCAATCTCCCTGACGAGATGCCCCTTCGAGCTTCCACCGATATTCGGATTACATGGCATGAGCGCTATACTGTCCACGCTTACCGTAAAAACAATAGTCTCAAGTCCAAGCCTGGCACACGCAAGTGCTGCCTCACAACCCGCATGTCCTGCACCAACTACAACAACATCATAATTTTCTTCAACAAACTTACTGCACATAACTGCCTACTTTCCCATACAAAATTTACTGAATATCTCATCCATCAGATCATCCTCAACCGATTCTCCGATTATGAGTCCGAGTGACTCATACGCACTCATCAAATCAATCGAATAAAAATCCTCCGGCATATCATCATCAATACTGTTCATAACAAGCTTAAGACTTTCCTTAGCATCTGACAATAGTTTTTTGTGCCTGATATTTGTGATATAAATCTCATCATTGAATGAGACCTGTCCATCAAAAAACATTTCCTTTATTGTATCAGAAAGCTCATCTATTCCCGAGCTTTCCTTTGCAGAAACCGAAATAACCGTTTTATCCACAAGCTTTTTTATATCATCTGCCGACACCTTTGAAGCCAGATCTGACTTATTTAGTAAAATGACAGCCTTTTTATCCTTAATAAAATGATAATATCATAATCATTATCATCAAGTGCCACTGACGAATCAACCACATATATGATTAAATCAGCTCCATTGGCATGCTCCATTGCCTTTTTCACACCAATTTTTTCAACAACATCCTCAGTACTTCTGATGCCTGCAGTATCAACGAGATTTAAGGTGATTCCACCAATATTAATCTGTTCCTCAAGCACATCTCTCGTGGTTCCGGCTATATCCGTGACAATTGCCCTGTCAGTTCCAACAAGCACATTTAAAAGCGATGACTTTCCGGCATTTGGCTTTCCAATGATTACTGTGTTTATTCCTTCCTTCAGAATCCTTCCATTATCTGAGGTTTTTAACAGACTATCTATCTCCACATACTCGTTATCCACAATTGCACGTAGTTTTTGTGGATAACCATCCAAAAAATGTGTTCAGGGTCGTCAAGTGCCGACTCAATAAATGCAATCTCATGCAAAAGCTGCTCTCTTATCTGCCTGATGCTTCCGAGCACGGCTCCGCCTAGCTGGCTTAAAGAGCTTTTGAGCGCAAAATCATTTTTTGAATTTATTACATCTATAACAGATTCTGCCTGGGATAAATCAATCCTGCCGTTTAAAAATGCCCTTTTAGTAAACTCTCCGGGCTCTGCCGGTCTTGCTCCGTTTTTGATTACTGCTTCAAGCACTCTCTTCATCACATACACACCACCGTGGCAGTCTATCTCCACAGTGTCCTCCCTAGTGTATGTATTTGGAGCCTTCATCAAAAGCACCATAACCTCATCTATTTTCTCATCGCCGTCATATATAAAACCATAATGAATGGTATGTGACTGACAGGCGCTTATTTTCTTTTTATTATTCTTGCTTTTATAAATCCTGTCTATTACCGAAAGTGCATCGTCTCCGCTTATCCTGATAATTCCGATTCCTGACGGAGACATAGCTGTGGCAATAGCCGCTATTGTATCATTTTGCATATGAAATTCCTCAAAAATTCTAAGATAATATATATCAAAAAGGATACCTGAAACCAGATACCCTTTTAATGATTTATATCTATTATTTCTTAAGTGTCACAACAACGTGTCTGTAAGGCTCATCACCCTCGCTGTGTGTTTCAACAAATCTATCATTCTGAAGTGCAGAATGAATCACTCTTCTCTCAAAAGGATTCATCGGCTCAAGAGAAACAGGTCTCTTTGTACGCTTAACCTTGAATGAAATATTCTTGGCAAGATTCTCAAGTGTCTCTCTTCTTCTCTTTCTGTAATCCTCAGTATCAATCTTTACTCTGTAGTAATTCTCAGACTGCTTATTGATAGCAAGATTTGTAAGGTACTGGAGTGAATCGAGAGTCTGACCTCTCTTGCCGATTAAAACGCCCATCTCAGGACCGTTAAGCTCAACATCAACATTTCTGTTGTCCTCATCCACTTTGATATCAATAGTAACCTCAAGCTTCATTGCCTTAAACACACTGTCAAGGAATTCGCGAATCTCATCCTCAACACTTGCCTCGGCCTTTTTAACCTTGATGACAGCATCACGGCTGCCAATTCCAAGAAAACCATTGCTTCCCTTATCAATTACCTCATACTCGAGCTTATCGCTTGTTGTTCCAAGTTTAATAGATGCCTCTGTCAAAGCATCGTCAATTGTTTTTGCAGATACTTCAATGTATTCCACTATTTTCTCCCCTATTTGCGTGAATTGCGTTCATTAAACTCTTTAACCATATTAGCCTTTGAAGCAAGTGAGCCTGCCTTTGCATTAGCCTTGTACTCAGCGGCCTTTGCAAGCTTCTCCTCTGTGCCTGCTGATACAGATACGTTTGCCTTATTGTCAATTGACTTTGTCTTAATCTGAGCTGCCTTCTTTATATAATCCTCAGACAGTCCCATTTTTTTCTCTCTTCTTCTTTGCCTTTTCCTCGTTCTTTGCCATAACAGCCTCAAGATCAAGATTCTCGATATGTCTGTTGACGAAGCACTGCTGGATACCTCTTACAAGTGCAGAGCAGATCCAGTAAATACCAAGACCTACAGGAACTGTAAAGCAGATAACAAATGACATAAGTGGCATCATAAGATTCATCATCTTCATCTGGCTTGCCATCTGATCATTGCCATTTGTAGCCTGTGGCATAAGCTTGATATTGATCATCTGTGTCAGATATGACAGTACAGGAATAAGCAGTGCAAGTATTACAAAAAGTAACCACTTATCAGGCTTGTCCGTAAAGTTGCTCTTTATGATATACCAAGGTGTATCTGAGATATTCAGTCCCAAAAAGTAGTTGAAATGAAGTAACGCATCGTGCGTCTTCTCAACTGCGCTCTGGATACCATCAAAAAACTTACCGTCCATAAGAGCATCCCAGCCCTTTGAAGGAAGCTTATAAAGGATATCAATGATAAAATTGTTTAAAGTATCACCACTTGCATCAGCAAGCTTTGAAGCCGCATTTGAAGCGTTAAGACCGCTTGATGTAACAACATTATACTTTTCCAGACTGACAAGTGTATTCTGATATCCGCTTGTCTGCTGAATTGAATCAACAAGCCCTGTAAAAGAGCCCTTAACTCCGCTCAGATAAGCAGGAATATTGTAGAACACACGGTACAGTGCAAACAGAATAGGCATCTGTATAAGCATCTGCACACAGCTTCCCATCGGAGAAATACCGTACTTCTGGTATAAAAGCTGTGTCTCCTCCTGCATGGCCATCATTGAAGCCTGGTCCTTTTTATTTTTATTTTTATATTTAGCCTGTATAGCCTGCATCTCGGGCTGCATTTTCTGTGATAGCTTAGGAAACTTCTGCTGCTTAATAGTCAGTGGCAACAGACACATGTAGATTATAATCGTAATAATTACAATACTTAGTACAACGCTCTCAACTCTTCCACCTGTAATATTAGATATACCACTGTATATCCAATCCATCAGGATACCGAGAAGCTTGGCAATTGGTCCAAGAATAGAGCCTGGATATGCGGTTAATAAAATGTCCGACATAAAAACCTCCATTGCTGCTATGGAACCGGATCATACCCACCCTTTGAAAAAGGATTACATCTCAATATCCTCCATGCCGCAAGCAGACCACCCTTTATGGCACCGTACTTTTGCACAGCCTGCAAACCATACTCCGAACAGGTCGGACAATATGGGCATTTCGTTGATTTCATCGGGGAAATATACTTCCTATAAAATTTAATCAAAAATATTAAGATACTTTTCAAAACGATTCCATCTTCTTTTTCATTATTCAAATATTTTGTTTCTTAATAATCCTGTGAAGACCTCCAAGATGTAAAACAGCACTTTCTATTTCCTTATAACCCACATGCCGCGCTGCAACTCTTGCGATGACTACGATGTCCAAACCACTATCGAACATGTCCTCATGTAGTCTGTAGCTCTCTCTCACGAGACGAGTAATATGATGTCTAATAACACTATTTCCAACTTTTTTGCTAACTGATATACCTATACGATTATTTTCTCTGTGTTATTTTTCAGAACATACATAACGAGGTATCTGTTAGCAAACGATACACCGTTATTATATACATTCTGAAAATCCTTTTTTTTTTCAACGAATCTGAAAATTTCATTTGACGCTGTCCTTCTAAAAACAATCAAAAATGAAGAAAAGACCACAAAAATTGTGGCCTATGCTGATAATTTTTTTTTCTTCCTTTTAATCTTCTGGCTGCGATTACTTTTCTTCCGCCAGCAGTTTTCATTCTCTGTCTGAATCCATGAACTTTTGCTCTCTGTCTCTTCTTAGGTTGGAATGTCATCTTCATATATATCCACCTCCTTTACGTTAAAAAACATCGGTATAATTATAACAAAAATTCCTGTTGTGTCAAGGATTTTCTCAATTTTCTTTAAATTTTCTTTAAATTTCTACATATATTTTTTTATCGGTTTATATTCCACAATAAAAATGTGGAAAACGAGTTTCTTCTATATATATAATAATTCTTGATAACCGTCTATATTTTGATATAAACCACCTATTGTGACCAACATATTGTGGAAAGTTATCAAGATATCAAAAAGTTATCCACAATATGTGAATAACATGTTGGTAACTTTGTATAATTGTGGTTGAAAAATGTTAATAAAGCATTTTTGTAAATCTTTTTACATTGCCTAAATGCCAAAAATAGTGTACTATATAGTATGTATGGGATTGTGGAGAACATTCCCCTAATATACTCTTTACATGTTAAATAATGGAGAACTTTGATGGATAAAGTAATGGAAAAGTGGAATGAAATACTACAGATGGTCAAGGAAGAGCATGGTCTGACAGACGTTTCCTTTAATACGTGGATAAAACCGCTTGAGGTGTTCGCCATAGACGGCAATACACTGTATATTCTCGTTCCGTCTGAGCAGATGGGGCTCAGCTATATCAACAAAAAATATTATCTTCCTCTTAAGGTAGCTATAGGTGAGGTGACAGGTATCGAGTATGATATCCAGTTTATTTTACCGGATCAGGCTCAGAGCCTTAAGTTTAAAAACAACGATACCCCTCAGCTTGAGCCACAGACTCCTGTAAAGGGGGATCACTCAAACTTAAACCCTAACTATACATTTGACACCTTTGTCGTAGGTAATAATAACAGGTTTGCCCATTCTGCTTCTCTTGCAGTGGCAGAAAGCCCGGGTGAAGCATACAATCCGCTATATATATATGGTGGTCCGGGACTTGGCAAAACTCATCTTATGCATTCAATAGGTCATTTCATCATTGACCAGAATCCTGATACCAAGGTGCTTTATGTTACTTCTGAAGAGTTTACCAACGAGGTTATCGAATCTATCCGTAACGGTAATTCTTCTGCCATGACAAAGTTCCGTGACAAATACAGGACTGTAGATGTGCTCATGATTGATGATATCCAGTTCATCATAGGAAAGGAAAGTACTCAGGAGGAGTTTTTCCACACCTTCAACACACTGCAGACACAGGGCAAGCAGATTATCCTTACCTCTGATAAGCCGCCTAAGGAGATGGAGACTCTCGAGGAGCGCATCCGTTCCCGTTTCGAGTGGGGACTGATGGCTGATATCGGTACTCCTGACTATGAGACGAGAATGGCTATCCTCCGTAAGAAAGCTGAAACTGACAATTTTGATATAGATGATGATATCTTAAACTACATTGCTTCAAACATCAGCTCCAACATCCGTGAGCTTGAGGGAGCCTTAAACAAGCTTTTAGCCTTCCACAATCTCGAGCATACTCACATCACTATGGATATCGCTGAGAGGGAGCTTTCCAATATCATCACGCCGGACAAGCCAAGAGAAATCACTGCACAGCTCATCATTGAGGTAGTTTCAGAGCATTTCCACATCTCTGTGGACCAGATGATTTCAAAGACCAGAAGCAGCGAGATTGCACGTCCAAGGCAGATTGCCATGTACCTCTGCAAGACCATGACCTCTGATTCACTTGATGTAATCGGCCAGCTTTTGGGCGGCAGAGACCACTCTACTATCATCCACGGCATCAAGAAGGTCACAAAGGATTACGAGGAGAATGACAGTACACGTACTCTCATAGAAACTATCAAGAAAAAAGATTAATCCAAATTAGTTTCTACCTATTTATATATGTGCTCATTTGCATGTTAATAATTTGGTTATAACCTTGCTTTTATTTCCACATGAGCATGTTAATGACAGGTTGAAGGAAAGTGAATAAAAAGTTATCAATTTTTATCATTTTTACTTCAACAGGTTTTTTAAGCAAGTTATCAAGCCGCTTAAAGCTTGTCTTTAAAGGCTTTGAAGGGGTTTTAAACTTTTTAACAGCCCCTAAGAAGAATATTACGAATATCTTTTAAATATTTATATATACGCGCAGGAAGGAGTTTTTCTAAATGAAACTTATTTGTTCAAAAGCAAATTTACTGAAAGGTGTTAATATCGTATCGAAGGCAGTACCTACACGTACTACAATGGCAATTCTCGAGTGCATACTTATTGCATCCGCAAACGAGATTAAGCTTATGGCCAACGATATGGAACTTGGAATAGAAACAATAATAGACGGAACTATCGAAGAAAGAGGAATTATCGCTCTGGATGCCAAGATATTTTCCGAGATCGTGAGAAAGCTTCCTGACAGTGATGTTGTGATTGAGACAGACGCTTCCTTTAAGACCGTCATATCATGTGAAAAGGCCAAGTTCAATATCATCGGAAAATCAGGTGATGATTTTTCTTACATACCATATGTTGAGAGAAATGAGTCTATTGTCCTTTCACAATTTACCCTTAAAGAGGTTATCAGACAGACAATTTTTTCAATTGCTGACAATGACAACAATAAACTGATGACAGGTGAGCTTTTTGAGATCGAGGAGAATAAGCTTCGAGTTGTTTCTCTTGACGGACACAGAATATCTATCAGATATATCGAGATGAAAAATCACTATGACAGCAAGAAGGTTGTTGTTCCCGGCAAGACTCTGCAGGAAATAAGCAAGATTATTCCGGGTTCAGCGGATGAGGATGTGGTTATCTATATCACTAACAATCATATTGTTTTTGAATTTGAAAATACTACTGTTGTTTCACGTCTTATCGAGGGTGAGTATTTCAAGATTGACCAGATGCTTTCATCTGACTACGACACTAAGGTTCGCATCAATAAGCGTGAGCTTCTTGACTGTATAGATCGTGCTACTCTTCTTGTCAAGGAGGGAGATAAGAAGCCTATTATCATGAATATCACAGATGGCAATATGGAGCTTCGCATCAATTCATTTATCGGTTCCATGAATGAGGACATCGATATCGACAAAGATGGAAAAGATATTATGATAGGCTTTAATCCTAAGTTCTTCATCGATGCGCTTCGCGTAATTGATGAGGAGGAGGTTAATTTATACATGGTCAATCCAAAGGCACCATGCTTCATTAAGGATGATGAGGGCAAGTTTATTTACCTCATTCTTCCGGTAAATTTTAATACAGCAGAAACTAGGAGATTTTATGAAACAGATTTCTATAAGAGAACAGGATGAGTTCATTAAGCTGGGACAGGCTCTTAAAAAGGCCAACCTTGTGAGCTCGGGAGTTGAGGCAAAAATTGTTATTCAGGATGGTCAGGTGACTGTAAACGGTGAGACTGAGCTTCAGAGAGGAAAAAAGCTTCACGACGGAGATGTTTTCTCATATGACGGAGAAACAGTTAAGGTTGTTAAATAATGATTATTAAGTCAATCCAACTGAGTAATTTCAGAAATTACGAAAAACTGGATATCAGCTTTGACAGTGAAACTAACATAATATACGGCGATAATGCCCAGGGAAAGACAAATATACTTGAGGCTGCATATTTGAGCGGCACTACAAAGTCCCATAAGGGCAGCAAGGACAAGGAAATGATCCGGTTTGGCGAGGATGAGGCACATATCAGGACAATTGTCGAAAAAAATGACAAGGAATACCGGATTGACATGCATCTGCGAAAAAAGTGCAAAGGGTGTGGCCATCAATAAAATGCCGATCAAAAAAGCGAGTGAGCTGTTTGGTATTTTGAATATTGTGTTTTTTTCTCTCCTGAGGATCTCAATATTATCAAAAACGGTCCTGCCGAGAGGCGTAGATTTATAGATTTGGAGCTTTGCCAGCTTGACAAAATATATCTGTCTAACCTGAGTAAGTATAATAAGACATTAGTTCAGCGAAACAGACTGTTAAAGGATATAGCTTACAGACCTGATTTGATTGATACACTTCAGGTGTGGGATATGCAGCTTCTTGAGTATGGCAGGCATGTTATAAAAAAGCGGCGCGAGTTTGTTAATGAGCTAAATGAGATAATACAGGACATTCACAGCAATATTTCAGGAGGCAGGGAGAAGCTTATACTCAAATATGAGCCAAGCATTGATGATATTTTTTTCGAGGACGAGCTGCTTAAGGCAAGAAGCAGGGATTTGAAGCTATGCCAGACAACCGTTGGACCGCACAGGGACGATATGCTTTTTTCAGTGGACGGTGTGGATATCAGAAAATACGGATCGCAGGGTCAGCAGAGGACATCTGCTCTCTCACTCAAGCTTTCTGAGATTAGTCTTGTAAAGAAAAATATAAACAGCACTCCCGTACTTTTACTGGATGATGTGCTTTCAGAGCTGGATGGCAACAGGCAGAACTATCTGCTCAACAGCTTAAGTGATACACAGACTATTATCACTTGTACGGGACTTGATGAATTTGTAAAAAATAGATTTCAGGTGGACAAGGTCTTTCATGTCGTGAAGGGCCAGGTGGAGGTTATTGATGAGTAAAGAAATACAGCAGAACAATCAGGAATACGGAGCTGACCAGATTCAGATACTTGAGGGTCTTGAAGCGGTTAGAAAAAGACCGGGTATGTATATCGGCAGTACGTCTTCGAGAGGACTTCATCATCTGGTTTACGAGATAGTGGACAATGCAGTTGATGAGGCCTTAGCCGGTTATTGTATATTGAGGTTACAATCGAGGAAGACAATTCCATAACAGTACAGGATGATGGACGAGGAATCCCGGTCGGAACCAATCATAAAGCAAAAAAAAAAAATCAGCACTTGAGGTCGTTTTTACAGTGCTTCACGCAGGTGGAAAATTCGGCGGTGGAGGCTATAAGGTATCAGGCGGTCTGCACGGAGTTGGTGCATCTGTAGTAAATGCTCTTTCCACATGGCTGACAGTTGAGGTTTACAAGGACGGAAATATTTACAGACAAAGCTACAAGCGTGGCAAAACAGACGATACAGTAAAGATTGTTGGACAGTGTGACGAGTCGCTTCACGGTACAAAGGTGCATTTTCTGCCGGATCCGGAGATTTTTGAGGAGACAGTGTATGATTACGATACCTTAAAGCAGCGTCTCAGGGAGACAGCCTTCCTCACAAAAAGGACTTAAGATTACTTTAAAGGATGTGCGTGAGAACAGCCATCACAATCATGTATTCCACTATGAGGGAGGAATCAAGGAGTTCGTCGAGTATCTTAACCGTGGCAAGGAGGCTCTCTATGATGAGGTAATCTACTGCGAGGGAACACAAAACGGTGTTTATGTTGAGGTTGCATTGCAGCACAATGATTCGTTCAATGATTCAACCTTCAGCTTGTAAACAATGTAATCACACCTGAGGGAGGTACTCATCTCGCAGGCTTTAGAAATGCCCTGACAAAGACCTTCAATGCCTATGCGCGTGAGAAAAAGATACTTAAGGATTCAGATCCGGCTCTGACAGGTGATGATATCCGTGAGGGACTTACCGCAATCATCAGTATCAAGATTGAGGAGCCTCAGTTCGAGGGACAGACGAAGAAGAAGCTTGGAAACAGTGAGGCCAGAGGAGCCGTAGATGCAGTTGTATCGGAAAAGCTCACATATTTCCTCGAGCAGAATCCTGATGTAGCCAAAAATATCTGTGAGAAATCACTTTTAGCACAGAGAGCCAGAGAGGCCGAAAAAAAAGCAAGAGACCTGACCAGAAGAAAGACCTCTCTCGATGGAGGTACTCTGCCAGGCAAGCTTGCTGACTGCTCAGACAAGGATCCTAAAAACTGTGAAATTTTCATAGTCGAGGGAGATTCAGCCGGCGGTTCTGCAAAGACAGCAAGAAGCCGTGCTACACAGGCAATTTTACCTCTGCGAGGCAAGATACTGAATGTTGAAAAGGCAAGACTTGACCGTATATATGACAATGCAGAAATCAGAGCCATGATTACAGCATTCGGAACAGGAATCCATGAGGATTTTGATATAACAAAGCTGCGTTATGACAAGATAATCATCATGACAGATGCCGATGTAGACGGTGCTCACATCGCTACTCTCATGCTCACCTTCCTCTACAGATTCATGCCTGATCTGATCAAGGAGGGACATGTATACCTGGCCACACCGCCACTTTACAAGGTGGAGAAAAACAAGGGTGTATGGTATGCCTACGATGATGACGAGCTCCAGATTTTAAATGACATAGGCCGTGACAATAATAACAAGATCCAGCGATACAAAGGACTTGGTGAGATGGATGCTGAGCAGCTCTGGGAGACAACAATGGATCCTGACCACAGAATTTTGAAACAGGTCATGATAGACGGAGAAAATTCATCTGAGCTTGATGTGACATTTACCACACTGATGGGTGATAAGGTAGAGCCAAGAAAAGAATTTATTGAAGCTAATGCCAAGTATGTAACAAATCTTGACATCTAGCAGGGAGGAGTAATTTAAGTGGACGACAAAATTTTTGACCAGATACAGCAGGTCGATTTGAAAAAAACAATGGAGAGCTCCTACATAGATTACGCGATGAGCGTTATTGCAAAGCCGTGCCCTCCCTGATGTCAGGGACGGATTAAAGCCTGTTCAGAGGCGAGTACTCTACTCTATGGTCGAGCTCGGAAATACACCTGACAAGCCACACAGAAAATGTGCGCGTATTGTCGGTGATACAATGGGTAAATACCATACACACGGAGACAGCTCAATCTATGGAGCACTCGTAAATATGGCACAGGACTGGTCTATGAGATACACACTCGTGGACGGTCATGGAAACTTTGGTTCAGTCGATGGAGACGGAGCCGCCGCCATGCGATACACAGAGGCAAGACTCTCAAAGATTTCTCTTGAATTAATCAAGGATATCGGCAAAAAATACAGTAGATTTTGAGCCAAACTTTGATGAGACAGAAAAAGAGCCTACAGTGCTTCCGTCCCGTTTTCCGAACCTGTTAGTCAACGGTACGACAGGTATCGCTGTCGGAATGGCAACCAATATTCCACCTCACAATCTGCGTGAAGTGGTAAATGCCGTAGTGCGCCTTATCGACAACGATATCGAGGAAAAAGAAACCACAATTGATGAGCTTATCGATGTGGTAAAGGGACCGGATTTCCCTACAGGCGGCATAATTCTTGGAACAAGTGGTATCAAAGAGGCTTACAGAACAGGCCGCGGCAAAATAAGAGTCCGTGCTGTCACCAATATCGAGCCGATGGAAAACGGCAAAAACAGAATTGTAGTGACAGAGCTGCCATACAACGTAAACAAAGCTCGTCTTATTGAGAAAATAGCCGAGCTTCATAAGGACAAAAAAGATAGATGGAATAACAGACCTCCGCGACGAGACAAGCCGTGAGGGAATGAGAATCGTGGTAGAGCTTCGCCGAGATGTGAACCCGAGTGTAGTTTTAAATCTGCTTTTCAAGCATACACAGCTCCAGGATATGTTTGGAGTGATAAACCTTGCACTCGTAAACGGAGAGCCAAAGGTATTAAATCTATACGATCTGCTCAACTACTATCTCATCCACCAGAAGGATGTAGTGACCAGACGTACAAAGTTTGATCTCGACAAGGCAGAGGCCAGGGCACATATTGTAGAGGGTCTCATTATTGCCCAGGACAACATAGACGAGGTAATAAGCATTATCCGCTCAAGCCAGACCACGCAGCAGGCAAAGACCAGATTGATGGAGAGATTTGGCCTGACTGATGAACAGTCACAGGCAATTGTCGATATGCGTCTTAAGGCTCTTACAGGTCTGGAAAGGGAAAAGCTCGAGGCTGAGTATAAGGAGCTCATGGCTCAGATTGCGCAGTTAAAGGCAATTCTTGCCGATGAGAAAAAGCTTCTTGGAGTAATCAGGGAGGAAATCATCGCAATTGCAGATAAATACGGCGACGACAGAAAGACAGAAATAGGCTATGACGAGTATGATATGTCGATGGAGGATCTCATTCCTGAGACAAATACAGTCATAACAATGACAAAGGTAGGCTACATAAAGCGCATGAGCACTGACAATTTCAAGGCTCAGCACCGCGGTGGCAAGGGAATAAAGGGAATGGAGACAATCGAGGATGATTATATCGTCGAGATGCTCATGACCACATCACACCACTACCTGATGTTTTTCACAAATACAGGAAGAGTATACAGAATCAAGGTATGAGATGAGATACCGGAGGCTAGCCGCACATCAAGAGGCACAGCCATCATCAATCTCATACCGCTTCAGCCTGACGAGAAAATAACAGCCATGATTCCAATCAAAGCATACGAGGATGACAAGTATCTGTTCATGGCTACAAGAAACGGAATAGTCAAGAAAACGCCGATAAAGGATTATGAGAATATCCGAAAGAACGGACTTGCAGCAATCAATCTGCGAGAGGACGACAAACTCATAGAGGTCAAGGTCACAGACAATTCAGAGGATATTTTGCTCTTCACCAAATTCGGACAGTGTATCAGATTCAAGGAGACAGATGTGCGCTCAACAGGCCGTACAACCATGGGTGTTATCGGAATGAATCTTGCACCAAATGATGTAATAATCGCAATGCAGACCGCATCAATGGGTGAGGCAGTGCTTTTTAGTATCATCAAACGGACTTGGAAAGCGTACACGAATTGACGAATTTACCACACAAAACCGTGGCGGTAAGGGAGTAAAATGCTACAAGATTACAGAAAAATCAGGCAATCTCGTAGGAGTAAAATCAGTTGAAAACGATGACGAGCTCATGCTCATCACAACAGAGGGAATTATCATCAGAATCCAGGTAAGTGATGTAACAGTGCTTGGACGAATCACAACAGGTGTCAAGCTCATCAACCTGAAAGAAGGAGTGAGCGTAGCCAGCATCGCAAAGGTAGTAGAGGATAAGACTCTCATGCCACCTGAGGAAGCTAAGGAAGAGAATGACGAATCAGAAAATAGTGACGAAGACTCAGCAGAGAATAATAATTCACATGCTGAAGCTATCGAAAATAACACAGAAGCATAACTAAATTCATAAAAGCAGGGTCATAAGATCCTGCTTTTTGCGAATGTGGTGATACTATTCGAGCCTTATTGCGAAAAAAATGTTTACATGCAAGCACTATGCATCATATTTGCGTTTTCAGAGACTTTGAAAGTAATAAGTAAACATAATACGAAAAAATAAATATGTTTATCCACAAAAACACAAAAAATAATATTGAATTGTGGATAAAAGGAGCCGGAATTTAAAATCAGGTGTATAGAGTGGTAAAGAACAAGTATTTATTCATAAGCACTGAAAAATTAGCTGCATAGAAGTGGAGCTAAACAAAGTGTAGACAAAGCACGGGTATCGTGCAATTTTGCGAATATGAGTGGGATGCTTATGAATAGTTAGGGATACAACATAATTATTAAAATAATTAATACAGAGAATAAAAAAGAGAGGAAAAGAAATGATCAGGGAAATAAACGTTTCAGAAATAACAGCTGCAGTAAAGGAAATGTGCATACAGGCAAATCATTTTCTTTCGCCGGACATGGACAAGGCACTTAAAGCTGCAACAGCAAATGAAGAATCACCTTTAGGTAAAAAAATATTAAACCAGCTACAGGAAAACTTAAAAATAGCAGGCGAGGATATGATACCGATATGCCAGGATACCGGAATGGCAGTTTTTTTCATAGAAATAGGCCAGGATGTCCATTTTACGGGAGGAGTATTGGAGGAGGCCATAAATGAAGGAGTCAGACAGGGCTACACAGACGGCTATCTGAGAAAATCAGTTGTAAAGGATCCTCTCATCAGGGAAAATACAAAGGACAACACACCTGCAGTCATCCATTACTCAATAGTTTCCGGCGACAAAGTCAAAATAACCTTTGCACCAAAGGGCTTTGGAAGTGAAAACATGAGCCGTGTATTTATGTTAAAGCCGGCAGATGGTATAGAGGGAGTAAAAAATGCGATTCTGACAGCAGTTTCAGATGCAGGGCCAAACGCATGTCCTCCTATGGTTGTCGGAGTCGGAGTCGGTGGAACCTTTGAAAAATGCGCAATAATGGCAAAAAAGCGCTGACAAGAGAAGCAGGCATACATTCAGACATAGAGTATGTGGCAGAGCTTGAAAAAGAGATGCTTGAAAAAATTAATAATCTGGGTATAGGGCCCGGAGGACGCGGCGGAAGCACTACTGCCCTCGCAGTAAACATAAACACATATCCAACCCACATTGCAGGATTGCCGGTTGCGGTAAATATTTGCTGTCACGTAAACCGCCATGTAGTGAAGGAATTGTAAAGAATTACTGCATAGAAGAAGAAAGAAAATGGCAATTTTAATTGTTACAGCTACAATGAAATGTGAACTGTAATTAAAAAGCTATAATTATTACAGGTTATATTATGCTGGAAAATAAAAATACAGTAAAAATAAAAGAATCAGGAGAAAAAATGGAAAAACATATAACAACTCCAATAACACAGAAAATAACAAAAGACCTGAAATCAGGAGACTATGTATACATAACAGGTGAAATGTATGTGGCAAGAGATGCTGCACATAAAAGAATGATAGAGGCGCTGGACCGTAAAGAAGAACTGCCAATAGATATAAAGGATTCGACAATCTACTATATGGGACCATCACCAGCCAGAGATGGTCGTCCAATTGGCTCAGCCGGACCTACAACAGCAACAAGAATGGACAAGTATGCCCCAAGACTGCTTGATTTAGGTGAAAAAGCAATGATTGGCAAAGGAAAAAGATCAAAAGAAGTAATAGATGCAGTTATTCGCAATAAAGCAGTGTATTTTGCCGCAGTCGGTGGAGCCGGCGCTCTCCTTTCAAAATGCATAAAATCATCAGAAGTAATCTGCTATGATGATCTCGGTGCAGAGGCAATAAGAAAGATATACGTAGAAGATTTCCCGGTAATTGTGGTAATAGACAGTGAAGGAAACAATCTGTACGAGACTTAAATAAAAGAATTTAAAAAAATATAAAAATACTATTGACAAAACAAAGAAAATTTTATAGAATAAACAATGCGTCACGTAAGTGCGTAAAAAATTTAAATAATTTATGTAAAGACTTTGGAGAAGTACTCAAGTGGCTGAAGAGGTGCCCCTGCTAAGGGTATAGGTCGGGAAACTGGCGCGAGGGTTCAAATCCCTCCTTCTCCGCTTTATCTTCTACATAAAATAATTTAAAAAGTTCTTGACAAATGAAAAACATTTTGATAGAATAAACAAGCTGTCGCAAGATAGAGAACTTAAAACAGAGTTCAAAAAAAAAAGTGCTTGACAAACGAACAGCGATTTGATAAAATAATCAAGCTGTCGCAAGAAAGCAAAACAAAGAACATTGATAACTGAACAGTGAGAAACCTTGAAAGATTTTGAGAATCAATCAGAACGCTTCAATGAAAATTGAAGACCTTTAAAACAGTAAATTCAGAATTATCTGAATGAACG